>Ga0335081_10000304_pt1 | contig 91434 bp, 83 predicted proteins | sample Lox_Sample_35_FD_206713 | JGI IMG/M metagenome (GOLD analysis project Ga0335081, IMG submission 206713) | Soil microbial communities from Loxahatchee National Wildlife Refuge, Florida, United States - Lox_Sample_3.5 | ecosystem: Environmental > Terrestrial > Soil > Wetlands | place: USA... | reverse complement strand
CTCCAAAGAATACTTTCCAGGGTATCTGAACGAAATGGCTTTTCGGTACAATCATCGTCATGAAAATATCTTTGAAAAACTTGTCAAAATGATCACTAATTTGGTGCAAGATCCTTTATAATCACCTAATTATTTTCCATATTCTTTCCTTAAAATAATAAAAGGAAAATCCTGAAGAGCGGCGGCGACCTTGCCTATGCCACCTGCGCACGTGCCGCCGCACGTAATCCAATCTGGTCCATCAAGATTTCGCCTTCAGGTGCCTGTTGAACAGTTCCGACATCTCCCCGATGGTGAACGGCTTACACAGGCTTCCGGTGAAACCGTACTTGTCGGGATCCGTCATCACCGGATCGGTGGAATACCCGCTCAGGACAAACAGCGGAATCTCGGCGTTTATCTTCCGGATCTCGGCCACGACCTCTTTCCCGCCCATGCCGCCCGGAATGGTGAGATCGAGCAGGACCGCGGCGAACGAACGCCCCGCCTTTAATTCTTCTTGCAGGAGCGCCACTGTCTCCTTCCCGTTGCGCGTTGACACGGCGGAATAGCCCAGCACCTCAGCCAGTTTGCTCGCCGACAGCCGGATGAGCTCCTCGTCGTCCATGATGAGAATCCTGCCGTCGCCCCGGTGCATCGGGGCATGCTTGGGGACGGGCGGCGCCGCCGGCGTGACGGCGGAGGCGGGGAGATAGATATGAAACGTGGCGCCCTTGCCTTGCGCCGATTCCACGTCGATCCAGCCGTTGTGGCGCATGATGATCGAGTGGCATATGGAAAGCCCGAGCCCGCTGCCTTTTTGCTTGGTGGTGAAGAACGGGTCGAAGATACGGGGCAGGATTTCCTGGGGTATGCCGATCCCGCTGTCGAGGATGGAAACCTTTACGTAACTGCCGGCGGGAAGGGTCCCGATCTCGCCGGCCTTCGCCTGAACGTTCTTCGCCGAAACAACGACGGAGCCGCCCATGGGCATGGCCTGCTGGGCGTTGATGATGATGTTGTCGATGACCTGGCCGATCTGGTTGCCGTCGAAATCGCACGGCCACAAGTTTTCCCCTATGTCAATAACACATGATACGTTCGACCCGCTCAGGGCGAACTTGCACGAGTTTCGGATCGCGGACGCCAGATCGCCGGTTTCGAGGACCGGGGCGCCGCCCTTTGAAAACGTGAGCAGTTGGCCGGTGAGGCTGCGCGCGCGGTCGATGCCGCCGATCGCGGACGAAAGGTAGCCGGAGACCCTGCCGTCCTGTGAGGTGGCGAGCGCGAGGTCGATGTATCCGAAAATGCCGCCCATGAGGTTGTTGAAATCATGGGCGATGCCCCCGGCAAGCAGGCCGAGCGACTCGAGCTTCTGCGCCTTGTGGAGTTCATCCTCCATCCGCCTGCTCTCGGTGATGTCCTCATAGGTGCCGAGGACCCCCATCACGTTGCCGCTAGCATCGTGCAGGGGCACTTTGTTTGTTTTGGCCCATGCCCGGGTTCCATCCGCCCTGAGAAACGGCTCAATGATATTGTATTTTGCGGCGTCGGTTTCCATGACCCTTTTGTCATCCTCTCGGAACGATGACGCTTGCTCTTTTTCCCATGGGAGATCAAAGTCGGTCTTGCCGACAACTTGTTCCGGAGAATTCAATCCGACGGCATTTAGCCACGTTCGGTTGCCGCCGAGATAGCGGAGGTTTCGGTCCTTCCAGAAGACCGCCACCGGGATGGTGTCCAGCACCGTCTGCAGCATCCGCTGCGAAATATGCAGCGCTTCCTCGGCCCTTTTACGCTCGGTGATGTCCGTGTCGTTACCGCGGTAGCCGGCCAGCGTCCCGTCAGTATTCAGCAAGGGGATGCCGCTGGTGACGACCCAGATCATCTTGCCGTCCTTGGTGAGAATCGGGTTCTCGAGGGCCTTGAACGTATCTTTCCGGCGGAACGTGTCGAAAGCCGCCGCTTTGAAAGCTTCTCTCCCGGTCTCGGGATGCAGGTCGTAGAAGTGGAGTTTGCCCACAATTTCGTCGGGACGGAAGCCGATGACCCGCTCGCTTACCGGGCTTACAAATGTGTAAAGCCCGCAAGCGTCCACTTCCCAAGTGATGGTGCGGCTCTGCTGCGCCGACTGCGCGAACCGCTCCACGCTCTCACGCAGCGCATCCGCGGCCCGCTTATCCCTGCGTTTTGCCGACGGGCGCCGGTTTCCTTTGGTCGGACGCTTGCTTTTCATCGGTAACCTTCTTCTCTTTCCCACACGTCAATGGACGTATCCCATACTCATTGCCTCTACCGAATTGACGGACTCCTTTTATCCGAAAAGCGGGGAATTTTTCCATCTCAGCAATTCGGAGATCGAGCAACCGTCTTTTATTTCCTCCGCCCGATCGCTCATGAACCTTGCCGCTGGCGCGCCGTCAACCGCGGTTTGTTTTCAAGCACAGTACCCCTGATGACTTTTCAATAGCAGCTTTGCGAGAAATCTTTATTTATGGGAAAGAAACCCTTCCAGGTTCTTCTTGCAATCGCCTTTTTTCTTTGAAAGCAACTTCACGGCCGCAACGGTTTTTCTCAGGTCCTTGTCTTCCTCCTCGTAAAGCTTGTAAAATAGGTCTAGGTCGAGTGCATAGGTCATGTCGAGACTGATGAACGCGTTGTTGATGTCCAGTTTATCAATTCCGCGGTAATCCTGCGTCAGGAACATGGCGTCGTAGTTGCGGCCGATAGAGTCTTTGAACGCGGCGATGACGCCTGCTTTTTTTTGAAGCTTTTCCTGCAGAGAAACGGTGCTGGAATAGACCGCCGAAAGCGCGCGATACAGTGATTGGACACTCCGGTAATAGGTTGAAACGTCCTTTGATTCTTTCACGGCATTTTGAAACTGCGTGGAGGAATCCCCGAATTTCGACCGTATGAACGCAAGCGCTCCTTCGTTTCCCGTGAAGGTGGCGAGCTCCTCGTTGAAATCGACATGGTCTTTGACATAGACGGTCGCGTGCGTCTGCTCGTGGATGATGAGGTTGGCGATCCGGTACACCGAATAGCGTTTCATGAACGAATAAATTGGATCAGAGAGAAAACCGAGCGTGCTGAACGCCTCGGCCCGGCCCAGGCAGACGTCCAAGCCGAGCTTTTTAAGCCGCTGCGCCTCCCTGATCGCGTCGGTGCTGTCGAAATAACCGCGGAGCGGCCAGCACCCGAACAGCGGATAGCACCACTGGTACGGGACAAAATCCGTTTTTCCCGCGGCGGCAACAAGGTCGATGAGATACGGCTTGCGGATGGAGACGAATTTTGTGAAGTTGCTGTTCTTCGCAAGGCCGATCGAATCCGCCGCATAGGCCGTGATCTCATTGACAAGAGAGAAGAAGTGCCGCAGCGAGTCGGGGGTTTTCGGGTCTTTTTCCATTTTTTTTATCGGTACGGAGGAGGCGGTGTAGGAGAGGAGGCGGGTGCCCTGTTTCCAGAGGTAGCAATTGCTGAAAAGAAGGAGAAAGCACACCGCGAGGATGGAAGTGCTGAATTTGATCGGAAAGGATGATGGTTTCACGATGGATATGCCCGTTTGATGGTTGAAAAAAATCCGGAGATGAATTTTAAAAATACAATGAGACGGTTGGAGCAGGAAATTTATAAAGTTACTACAGAGAAAATGAGAAAGCTAAATTCCCGGCCGCGGTTATGATCATTTGTAAATATTGATAATGCGGAAGATAAATCTCTTCCGCGCGTTAGGGGCGGCTGCAGGGTGCGCTAGAGCGCATTACCGGCCGGCCCGGCGCCGAAGGCGCCTCGGGCGGTCCGGTAACGAGGCCGAAGGCCGAGTCCGGAAGGAGAACCGACCCCCATTTGCGGGTTTACACCTGCAAATGGGGGGAACGCCCAGATTCCTTATTTCCTATCTGCAAATCTCAATACGTCTCAATCCTGATATTTCCGCTTGTCGTCTTGCAGGTGATCACGGCCGTGGAGTCGCCGCCGTTCAGCTTGGTCTTGTCGCCGCCCGGCGCGCTGATGCTCCCGCTTGTCGTGGAAAGTTCCAAGTCGGCCTTGAAGGTGCCGGGCACCTTCACCCTGACATTGCCGCTGGTCGTTTTGAGCGATGCGCCGGCAAAACCCGTTTCCGGCTTGAGCGTGACGTCGATGTTGCCGCTCTCCACGTTGATGTCGCAGCCGCTCACCACGTCCGCCGTGATGTTGCCGCTGGTCGTTTTGAGCGTGGCAAACCCGTTGATGCCGGTCAGGGTAATGTTGCCGGAAGTGGTTTTTGCCGAAACGCCAAGCATATCGTTGCAGGAAAGGGCGATGCTTTCGAGCCTGAGCAGCTCCCACAGGCTCTGGTTGTCCGTGAAGGCAAACGCAACGGTGCCGGTGCCCGAAACGGTGTCAATTGAAACTTCGAGCTTGTCCGCCGCCGGCGCGGACGCGGAGCCGGTCGTGGAAAGCTCGCTTACGGTCACCGTCGCCTTGATGATCGAATCCTGCACGCCGCTTACCGTTATGTTGCCGGAATTGCCGCTCATGTCGACCGAAGCACTGGTGCAGCCGGCGCTGGGGATCTGCCCGCTTTTTTCCGTGGTAATGCGCTCGACATTGAAGACGCAGCCGGCCACGGCGGCAATTGCAGCGGCTGTCCCGATCCGGAGAATGGTTGATAAAAAATATTTTTGCATTGTATTGTCTCTCCCTTCAGACAGATGCTTTTTTATTCAATTTACAAACGCTATTGTCTTTTTCAATGATTAAAGTCAGTTCCGCGCATCAGGGTTAAAAGTTGAAATTATATCCTATGCCAAGATCAAGCCACAGCGCGCCCTGGGGCAAAACGCCGGAATGCTGGCTCAGCGCAACCGTGTAATACGGGCCGTACGCAGCGTAATTAAGCCGCAGCGTGGGGCTTATTGAAAAATGGTTGCGCACCCATATCTCGTTGATCGCGGTGATAAAGGGCGCGGCGCTCACTTCGGCCGGGCGCAGGCACCCCACGCGGCCCTGAAGCGACACACCGGCGATCGCGCCGAGCTGCAGCCGCTTTACAGGGAAGAATGCGACCTTTGCCGCGGGAGACCCCGTGATCGCGTAGCGGGTGCCCACCACGGTCTCCTGCGAATACAGCATGATGTCGCGCAGGCCGATGTCGCAGAGGGGCGCCACCGAATAGGTGACGAACAGCCCATGCAGAAACAAAAGGTCGGGCTGCTTGTCGGAGGGCGAGTTGATGTCGGTGAGCCGCAGTTCGAACCCGAAATGAAAGGGGAACCGTTTGGAAAGCGGGAGCGGGTTCTGCTCCTCGGCGAGCTTGTCCGCCCTCCCCATGAGGTCCTCGGCCAGGTCTTCGCGTTTGTCAGCCGCTTCCTCGAGCTCGCGCGCCTTGGACGACATTTCGCGCGATTTCTCCAGGAGCTGTTCCGAGTTTTCGCTGATCTCCTGCACCAGCCTCCGCTGCTTTTCGACGCTCTGGTTCGTGTCGGCCGGCAGGTGCGTCAGCACCGAATCGAGGCTGTCGGCCTGCTGCGTGTAGAGGGAATCGTTGGAAGTTTTTATGCCGTGCAGCCGCTTGAGCCGTTCAACGTCCGCCTGGATGATGCGTTTGATTTTCTCTATTTCCATTCTGACATGGGCCGCCGTATGCTGCGCGTCGGTCTCGCGGAGCTCGTCCTGCATTTTTTCCGCCTTGTCCTTTGCCTCGCCCGCCTTTTTCTCGGCCTCGTCGGAAGAACGGTTGAGCGTGTCGGCCATGTCGCGCAGGAGTTTCGCCTCGGCCTTGAGGCGGGCGGCCTCCTGGCGCATTTTTTCAACGCCGTTGCCGTTTTCCGCCCTGAAAGCGGGCGCGGCGCTCGCGGGCTTTTCCGCTATCGCGGTTGAGTCGCCCGGTGCGGCAGCCGGCGGTTTGGCCTGAACTGCGGCGGACTTCTGCGATATTTTCGTCGAATCCTGGCCCGCCTGAAGCGGTACGATCAGGGCGGCAAGCAACACCGGCAGCGCCCTGAACAGGAATGCGGATGGTCTCATAATGCGCCTCATTTTTGGAAATGGTTTTAAGTTTTTATTTTTCCAAACTGGTTTTTGACTTCGTGATGAAATTTACCACCGGATTTTTGTCTTTGCAACGGGGATTCCGTGAATTGCACGTGGAGTCGGTGAAGTACACGCCTAATATTTTGGGCATCAAATAGATCGTGGCGCCCCGCTATTTAAGGAACGCGCAGATGCGCGTTCCTTAAATAGCGGCGGCCGTCCTTTCGGTCTCGGCCTTGGCATCGGGCCGCCACGGCCCGATGCCGCGAAACGCGGCGGGGTCCGGCAGCACCGCACTCCGGGCGCGGCCTCCAGTCCTGCCTGGCGCGCGGCAGAAGCGGTCCTTCCGTATTTTATCTCCCCTTTATCAAGGGGAAGTGCCGAAGGCGGAGGGGGGTTAACCACAGTGGTTGCGTTGCGAAGGCACGACCCGCCCAACAGGAAGGGAGCGCGAATTGTCGTGTACGCCTCGCAAGCTTTAATGCGAGCGGACTCGCGCTCCTTCGCGGGAAAAGGCGTGCCCCCGGATCACTGCCGCCTTCTTGGCGGCGGTGATCCGGGGGCCAGGGGAAACCACGAAGTGGTGTCCCCGCCAGCATGCATGGACAATATGAAAGGCAGGGTGACGTCCAACTTTTTCAATATCTAAATTTGGAGACGTGATTACTTATATTTATTTACCGTCCCATGAAATTCAAATCCCAACATTTAATATTTCTGCTCCTATTTTCCCTTCCTGCCTTTGCCCGGCTCCACTGGGAGCTGTTTCCCATTGTCGATTACGATTCTGACGTGGGGCTCGGCTACGGCTGCCATGTCTCGCTCTCTATGCCGGCACAAGACACGATGTTCGAACTCTGGCGCGTCGAGGCCGAGTTTTATGCCACCACCAAGGAAGTGTACCAGCCGTACATCGAGTGTTTGCTTGACAAAATCGGCCCGGGCCGGTTCAGGATACACGTTTCGTACGACAGGATTTTATACAACAATTATTACGGGTTCGGCAACTCCGACGCCCAACAGGGCTACAGTTCTGCAAAGGAAAACGATTATGTTTATACCTATCAGAAAAGCGTTCCAAAACTGATGGTGATATACGATGTGCCGGCCGGCATCAGGGCGGTTCCGTGGCTTTCCAACCTAAGAATAGCCGCCGGCATCTGCGCGGAAAAAACTGACATAACCGAATCGCCCAAAACGCCGGCATCGGGCGAGGAGCCTCTTCTGTTCGCGCAGCGGCCCCTGGGGATCGACGGCGGTTTCGTGCACAAAGAGATCGCGGGGCTTGTTCTTAACAATTGCGATGACCGCATAGACCCCGCTACGGGCGTTTTTTTCGACCTCTACGGCGTCGGAAGCAGCACGGCGCTGCTCAGCTCCTATTCCTACGTTCACGCCACGGCCCGGCTGGCCGGGTATGCAACACCGTTCAGGAAATTCGACCGCCTCGTGGTCTTCGGCAGGCTCCTGGTGGATTACCTCCGCGGCGGCGCGCCGTTTTACGAATACGAAAACACCGTCGGATTTTCCCCGGAGGAGATTTTCGGCGGGGAGGGAAGCATGCGCGGCATCCCCGAGTACCGTTTCAGGGACAGGTTCTCGTTTGTCATTACGCCCGAATGCAGACTCCGCGCGTTTCCGTTCAGCCTGTTCGGCACCGATTACAACCTCGGTCCCGTCGTTTTTTCCGACATCGGCAACACCTTTCCGTCGCCGTTGTTGATGAAGCCCGTGCTGTACGTCACCTACGGCACCGGCCTGCGCTTGAGATGGGACCACGATTTCGTCGCCACGCTCCAATTCGCGTTCTGGAAAAACACGCTGGGAGGGGTGTATCTGTCGTTTGACGAGCAATATTGACTTAGTCCGCACTGGCGCGAAACATCATCCTATCCTTTACAAACCCGCCAAGCGATTCTCAGTGCAGGTCAAGTCACCCGTAAATTGTAGATCGTTGCGTGCCAGCCACTCCGGCGCTTTTGCTGCACCTATCCCGGTTTGTGGTTATTTTCTAAGGAATTGAAAAGGATGAGGAAAAATCCAGCATATCTGATTAGCCTTGCTTTATAATAAAGGCATTTCTATTTTTTAGGAAAAAATATTTTCCATTTAGGAGTAATTGATGGATACACTGTCTAGAGAACGCGGCTATGCCATGTGCGCGCTGATACGCGAGCAGAACCGCAGGCGGCCGATCAGCTTTTCTGCACTGTGGTGCCGGGGATGCACGACATTCACCGGCGGCGATCCGGAAAAACGGTGCGGAAAAACGTATGAATGCCCGCAAGTGATTGAAAGGTTTAAAAGGGAAGCGAGGCAGGAGACGAGGTGATGTCAACCTTGACGGCAGGCAATGATATTTAAACGATAAAAAATATTGTCGGTTCCTCAACGTATTATTATTTTTCCTATATAGCAACCACCTTTTGGACGCAGCATGCAACGGCCTGACTCCTACCTCGGCCTTAACAAGCTCGCGCAAACGCGATATTTCAATAATAAGTAATCAAAAGCATGACAAACCATGTCTGCAACCCCTTAAAAATACCGTGCGGGTCCTTGTCGTGGATGATGAACCCGCGATAACCCATCTTGTTCAAGGTGGATGCTCTTGATATACATAGATAGCTCGCACACTTTATTTACAAGATTTATTGCGGCCTCCGTTCCCTCGTGTCCGGAGGCCTTTTCACTTCCTCAACGCCCTTACCACCTGCCGTAAAATCTCCATCCCCACCTTGTATCCGGCCGATTCATTGACAATTTCAAAAGTTCCCTCCTCCACCCGCATTTCCGGTTGCCGGAATTTCCTGTAGAAAAACAGCACCACGAACAACCTGCATGCGAACGAAACCAGAAACAGCGTTTGCAATTGGTAATCGAACAGGGTGGGGAGTCGCGTGGCGAGAAACCCGCCCAGCAGGCTGAACACGAAAAGCCCAACGGCGGTGACGGCCGCGGCAAAGGCGATGTAATGGTCGGAGTTTTCCTTTTCGGTGGTGCGGAGGAGGTAGTTGAAATTCGCGATGTTGAAGCCGCCCCAGGCGATGCCTGAGAAAAAGTTCGCGGTCCAGACAAGCAGGGGGCTCGAGCCGAAAAGGTACGGCACGGGCACGAACGCGCACATGAGCGCGGTGAGGCGCAGCACGCGCGATGTGCCGATAAAATCGATAAGCCTGCCCCACGCGGGCAAAAACAGGATGGTACCCACAATCATCGAGGCGGTGCCGATGGTGAAGACAAGGTAATCGAACCGCAGGTCGCGCAGGAACCACACGTTGAAGAACGGTCCAGCAATGGCGGTTGTGCCCTGCAAAAGCGCCACCGACGCGCAGAACCACAGGAAATTTTTCGACGGCCTGAACCCGAACACTTCCGATCTGTCCGGCGGCTTTGACTGGGGCGGCTCGTACTGCCACGATAAAAACTGCCCGGATCCGAACCGGAACAGGCTTCCGATAAAAAATATGATCGTGAAAAACATCCACGGCGCGTTCTGTGAGCTGTATTTGCGCGAGAGGATGCCCGCTGTGATGGCGCACGCCAACTGGACAAGCGAGAAAAACCTGTTGCGCCAGGCGAAGTGCCTTCCGCGCACGCCGGCCGGCACGCAGTCGCGCAGCCACGACATCCAGATTCCCTGGAACAGGTTTCCCGACGATCCGTACAGGATGAAGGCCAGGACGTACGCCCAGGCATTGTATGGCGCCGGGAGCCATCCGGTGATGCCCGCGAGAATGAGGAACATGGCCTGCACCCGCACGCTCGCCACAACGTAATGCTTGCGGGTCTGGTTTTTGTTCAGGAACAGGGGCAGAAAGAACTGGCCGACTGACCCGATGAGCAGCGGAGCGCTGCCGAGGAGCGCTATGGTCATCGCGGGCGCGCGCAGGCGGACCGCGGCCGCGACCGAAAAGGTGTCGGCCAGCGCCACCATCACGCTGCAGAACATGCCGTCGGTAAGGCTGAACATGAGCGCCTTGCGGAGAAGCGGCGAACCCACGTCAACGCCGCCGAGAATCTGCTTTGCCGGTTTGGGGGCTGCCATGGCGAGGGATCAGGAACCGATGAATTTGTCAAGCAGGGTCTGATACAATGCCACCAGTTTGTCGCCGACAAGCACGGCGATCCAGAGCCCTAGGGCGAGGAACGGACCAAAGGGAATTTTATATCCCCGGGCGAATTTCTTGAAGCCGATCATGGCAAGCCCGCCCAGCGAACCGGTTATCGCGCCGAACATGATCGTAAGAATCGCGATTTTCCAGCCGAACGCCGCGCCCACTGCCGCCATGAGCTTTATGTCGCCGCCGCCCATGGCCTCCTTTTTAAACACGTATTCGCCGACAAGCCCCACCGCGAACAGGCTGCCTCCGCCGGCTAGGATGCCGAGTCCGCATTGTAAAGGGGTTATTCCTCCGGGCAGAAAAGAGAGCGAAACCGCGAGCACAAGCAGGGGCAGGGTGATGATATCGGGAATGATGAGATGAAAAAGGTCGATGACGGCGACCGGGATCACCAAAAGGAGCACCGCTGTTTCCAGAACAACGAGCGCCACCTGTCCCGCCGTCTGCGGCGATGAGAGCGCGGGCGCGATCACCAGCAGATAAAGAACAAGGGCTGCCACGGCGGTGCACAGTTCAACAATGGGGTACATAATCGAGATGCGGGCCCCGCATCCGGCGCATCGAGCGCGCAGGAAGATAAAACTCAGCACCGGAATGTTTTCCCACGCTTTGATGGGCCGTCCGCATTTCGGGCAGTGCGAACCGGGCCACACGATGGATTCATGGCGCGGAATGCGGTAAATGAGCACGTTGAAAAACGAGCCGAGAACAAAGCCGAGCACCATCGCGACGACGACGAGGAAGGGGCCGGCGGCGGGATTCATTTGGCACCGGTTGATGAAGGCGGTTTTGGCGCGGGTTTGGCCGCGGCGCGGCCGGGTTTTCCCGTTTGGCCCGCTGCCTTTGCCGCTGAATCCGCCGCCGCGGCGACATCGTGCAGCGCATCCTTGATCGCCGGAAGCGGGTTCGCCTTGAGCAGGTCCTGCACCGGCCCGGTCTTGGGCATGAGGCCCTCGGCGCGGAGGCGCGGGGAAATCCCGCTGAAGAACGCGTAGGATTTCGAGGGCCTGAACCAGTTTTTGACCTTGTCAAACGGGAGCGATGCGATCGCGATCACCAGGATCCAGATGAGGATGAACACCTTGACAAAGCCGAGCACGCCGCCGCACATGCGGTCCATCCAGCCGAGCACCGTGAGGTGCACCACCTTCTTGATGATTTTTCCCAGCAGCACCACCGCAGCGACGCACGCCGTAAAGATCGCCAGGAAGGCGATCACCGAGAGCACCGCGCCGGAAAGGTGAAGGAACTTGAGATGCGCCGCCGCGGGCCGGTACAGCGAAAACGCTGCGAAGAACGCGGCCACGACCGCGACCAGGCGGACGATCTCCTCGACGAACCCGCGCCAGATCCCCACCAGGACAAAGACGCAGGCCAGGCCCGCGCAGATGATGTCGAACAGGTGCATGAGGCCGCCTTTATAAATAAAAAAGGCGAGATGCGTCTCCCGCCTTAGAAGAATTGACAAAACGGAAACAGGCTATTTTTTCTTTGCCGTTTCAAGGATCCCCACGACGTGCTTTTCTTCGATGATGAATGTTTTCTTGCCGTTCTTGAAATAGATCCAGTTTTCCTGCGTCGCCCACGGCTGCTTCACGATATCAAGCCGGTCGGGTTTACCAAGGAGAAAATCGAGCGTCTCCACCTTCATGCCGATTTCGAACCTGCCGTCGTAGATGCACTGTTTGTCGAGATCCGGAAGGTCGGGATGCGCCTGCACGTACTTGTCGATGTCTTCCTGCTTCGGCTTGATGAACGGCTTCATGAAGCATCCTGCGGCGAAACACACGGCAACGATGAGAGCGATCGTTTTAAGCATGCTTGGTTTCATTTTCGAACTCCTCCTCGGTTGCGTAGATTTTGACCAGTTTGTTGAGTCCAACAACGTCAAGGACGTCCTTGACGTATTCGTTCGGCTCGATCACCACGAGCAGGCCTTCCCTTTTCTTCAGCGCGTTGTGGCTGTAGATGAGCACGTTGAGCGCCCCGCTGTCGAGGTAGGTGACCTGCGAAAGGTTGAGCGCGATGCGCACGATATTTTTTTCCAGCTGGGTGTTTATGTAGGATTTGAGGATGATCGAGTCCTTGAGCCGGTCGATTTTCCCCGCAACGTCGATAACGTGGAATTTATTGACCTCACGTCCGCCGATTTCCATAATGCCACCACCCTGGATTGATGGGAATAAAATCAACGTATAATATAATCAAATTCAACGGGATGGAAAAAGAAATATCTCTGTGTTACTCGCAGACATAGACCGCGTTCCGGCCCTTCTTTTTTCCCTCTTCGAGCCTGTACTCGAGTGATTTCATGAATTCGGGCGACTTGTCCTCCTTCGACGACTGTCCCACCGAAAGGCTCACCGACACTCCGGCGGGCAGGGCCTTGATGCGCTTGGTCCGGTCCTGGATGTTTTGCCGCAGACGTTCGGCGAGCTCCGCGGCTTCGCGTTTGTTGGTGTTGGGCAAAATCAGCAGGAACCGGTCGCCGGACGAGCGGGTGAGGATGTCGACGGCGCGCACGGTTTTTTTGATGATTTTGACGATGACGGTGAGGATCTCGTCGCCCATCTTGAAGGAGAAGTCCTGGTTGACTTTATGGAAATCGTCGACGTCGAGCAGGATCGCGGAGAGCGCGTGCTGGTACCGCTTGGCGCGCAGCATCTCCTCCTTGAGCTTTTCCATGTCGTACCCCGGCGCGTAGATCCGGTTGACCCATTCCTCCCGGTTGATGCCGTTGGAAAGCGATGCAAGCTCTTCCGCGGTCGTAGCCGGGCCGGTCCCGGTTTTGGGCGAGGCTATGGCGTCGAAATAATCGACGGCCGCGACGTTGATGTTCACGCGGCGGCCCAGCTTGGCCTGCATGTCTTGCTTGTGACCCAGCATGCGCTGCCAATGTTCCTTGGCCTCGCGGCCCTGGAATATCTTGCCGGTGAGCTTCTGGATGAGGATCCTGAAAGGATCGGCGGGCACGCCGGGAATGTCAAGAAATACTGTTTTAATCTGTTCGAACGAGCGCGGGTCGTCATTCTCGAGCGGCTCCTGCACCAGTTGCCTGAACCCCTCAAAGGGGAGTTCCGGCTGGTATTCCATGGGGAAAGTGGAGGGCATAACCGAAAATCAAATGGTTGAAGGACGGGACGAAATTATTCTACAAACTAATATTTTCAGGCGATAAAACAAAATCAATTAAAGAAACCGGCGCGTCTTCTCTCGTTTACAAGGTCGCTATTATGGCGCCTGCCGGTCACGGCACCGGCTCTCACTCCGGTCTCGGCTGACGCCTCGGGCCAGGGGAAACCACGAAGTGGCGTCCCATGGTGCCGTGACCCACAGGCGCCACATCATTGAATTACGAGACAGACTATCTGGCAAAATATTTTTCGTGATCAAATTATTCAGGAGTTATTTTACTACACCGGTGCCGCTCATACGGCGCCGCCCGTTATCGGATCCATGGAGGGAACGCCATGAGCCTCTTCGAGATAAAATGTCCGCTCTGTAAAGGAACGCTCTGGGTTGACCAGTCCACCGGAAAGGTGGTCGACCACAAGTCCGCCGACCAGAAGAAGACCGATTTCGACGACTTCGTGAAAATGCAGAAGGAAAAAAGCTCCCAGTGGGAAGACAAGATCAAGAAGGCGGCGGAGGACAAGGCCAAGCGCAGGGCCGAAATCGAGGAGAAGTTCAAGACCGCCAAGGAAAAACCCGAGGAGCTTCAGGGCGATTACGAGTCGCCGTTCAAGTGGGACTGAAAAAAACAGTTGGAGCGTTTATGCGTTCGAGCGTTTATGCGGTGGTAGGAAGCCCAATACTTTTCCATTAACGCTCCAACGCTCGAACACTCTAACGCTTTAACGCCCAACATAAAGGAGGTTTTCATGAACAGGCTGATTGCGCTTGCGTCAACAGTGGTTCTCGCCGTTTCCCTCTCGTCGTACGCCGCCAATCCCAAGGTGAAGATCGAGACCAGCAAGGGCGACATCGTGGTCGAGCTGTACCAGAAGTCGGCGCCCAAGACCGTCGCGAACTTTCTCGCTTATGTGAAGGACGGTTTCTACGACGGCACCATCTTCCACCGGGTCATCAAGGGATTCATGATCCAGGGCGGCGGATTCACCAAAGACATGCAGGAAAAACCCACCAAGGCGCCGGTGGTCAACGAGGCCGACAACGGGCTCAAGAACGACATCGGCACCATCGCCATGGCGCGCACCGGCGATCCGCATTCGGCCACCGCGCAGTTTTTCATCAACACGGTGAACAACCAGGGGCTCAATTTCAGGAGCAAGGATGTTGACGGATGGGGATACTGCGTTTTCGGGAAAGTGGTGAGCGGCATGGACGTGGTGACCGCGATCGAGGGCGTGCCGGTCGCGGACCAGGGACCTTTTCAGGCCGTGCCCCAGACGCAGGTCGTGATAACCAAGGTGTCCGCGGTCGGACCGGCCGTGACAAAAAAGACGCCGGAAAAAACAGCGGCGAAGGACACCGCTTCGCAAAAAGCAAAGTGATCAAAAACTTTTGAAAGGAATCGGGAATGAGAAAAATACTTGCGTTCGCAATCGCGGCCGCGCTCGCGGCAGGGTGCGGCACTGCCAAAAAGCAGGAGGCGAAACCCGTCTCGCAGCCCGAGGCCGCTCCCGCCGCGCAGGCCCAGCCGGCCGCTCAACCGGCACGGGAGGCGTCGGCAAAAGCCTCCGACACGGCGACAACGGCCTCCGGACTCAAATACGTCGTCCTTAAAAAAGGCGCCGGATCAACTCCAAAAGTCGGCCAGACCGTGATGGCATATTACACCGGCAAATTTCTTGACGGTAAAGTGTTCGACAGAACGGTCGCCCCCAGTGAGCCGTTTAAATTCACCGTGGGCACGAACAGCGTGATAAAGGGATGGGACGAGGCGTTTCTTGGCATGTCCAAGGGTGAAAAACGGGTGCTCATCGTTCCGCCGCAGCTCGCCTACGGGCAGGCGGGCGTTGGGCCCATTCCGCCCAACACGACGCTGGTGTTCGAGGTGGAACTGGTTGACTTTCAGTAATTCATTTTTAGTATAGTCAATAATCATGGCGTCTGCCGGTCACGGCACCGGTTCTCACTCCGGTCTCGGCTGACGCCTCGGGCCGCCACGGCGCTATGCCGCTTCGCGGCTGCGTCCGGGCGGCATCGCGCTCCAGCGCGACCTCCGCTCGCCCCTGACGTGAAACATCCCCTCTCTGTTTTACAAGCTCACCATGCAACCATGTCTATCGCCGCGAAGCTGCATACCGCTGAGGATGCGTTGCGAAGGGGCGACGCCTCGCGAGCTTTAATGCGAGCGAACTCGCGCGCCCCTTTGCAGGAAAGGGTGTGCCCCCGGATCGCCGCCGCGCTATCGTTGTGTGCGACATTTTGCGGCGGCGGAAGCCGGGGGCCAGGGGAAACCACGAAGTGGTTTCCCCACCAGATAAAAGACCAATTGTTATTGGATGCACGGTGCCGTGACCGGCAGGCGCCAATATCATTCCGCTTTACTACGCTCCGATTGCACGAAATGCGGGCCGTAGGTTATCTTTTATACATGCTGCCGATCAACCCAACCGTTCGCGGCATGCCGTTGCCTACAGCTTGGCGTGGGGCCGCCATGCTGTTTTTCGCCGGAGCTTTGTTTTATTCCTTTGCGGGCTCGCACCCTTCGCCCTCCGGCGACATAAAAATTTTTCTTCCCGAGCCCGGCGCCGAGAACAAGGCGGCCGATTCCGTTTCAGCCGATACCGCCGAACCCGGCGACGACGCCGAGAAGAAACAGGCCGCACCGCCCTCGCGCATCAACATGGCATGGATCGAGTCCGGCTGTTTTGTCATGGGCAGCCCCGACGGCGAGGGCGACCCGGACGAGCATCCGCAGCACCGTGTGTGCCTGAGCGGCTTCTACATGGACCGGTACGAGGTGACGCAGGAGGAGTACCAGCGATTGACAAAGAAGAACCCGTCGGTGTTCTCGAAATGCCCCAACTGCCCCGTGGAATACGTGTCGTGGACCGAGGCGAAGGAATACTGCGAGCGGACGGGCAAGCGGCTGCCCACCGAGGCGGAATGGGAATACGCGGCGCGCGGCGGGACCCAGACGCGTTATTTCTGGGGAAACTCAATGGACACCGCCTACGTATGGTACCAGGCGAACGCGGGGAACAAAACGCATCCGGTGGGGCAGAAACGGCCGAACCCCTTCGGCCTCTACGACATGCTCGGCAACGTGCGCGAATGGTGCAGCGACCGGTTCAGCGACAACACCTATCGAACGAGCACCGTGAACGACCCCGTTTCCGTGACCGGCCGATACCCCGTGATGCGCGGCGGCTCGTGGATGGACGATGCGAAAAAGGTGCGCTGCATGGCGCGGGCCAGCGAGAACCCGAAGACCAAGGACAGCATGATAGGGTTTCGCTGTGCCGCGGATAAATAAATAAAATTAAAATGGGCGTTCCCCCGCTGCGCGGGGTCGGTCTCCTTACGGGCTCGGCTATTCGCCTCGTTGCCGGACCGCCCGAAGTCGCCTTCGTCTCGATACGCCGCTTAAAAGCGGCTGCTCGATGACCGCGGCGAAGGCCGGCATAAAATTGCGCGGAGCGCAACTACCTTTCATTAGGGAGCGAAGTGACAATTCGCTCTCGCTCACCCTCCAGTCCACCTGACGCGCGGTATAAAGAATGCTGTTCTGTCAAGATGTAATATCTGCCCCACGTGGCATTCTTAAAAGTAAATGAATCCGCTTAGTAGGGCAAATATTATAATTGTGAAGATGCTTATCTGCCAAGCGCCAGGCAGGATTGGAGGCCGCGCTGGAGCGCGGTGCTGCCCGGCCCTCGCCGATAGGCATAGAGGGGCCGTGGCAGCCCGAGCCGAAGGCGAGACCGGAAGGACGGCCGCCGACGCGAAGCGACGGGGCGCCCAATCTTAATTATTAATTTTATTTTTCCACAGCAGAATAGCAGCTTCAATAGCTGCCAGCAAGCTCTTTTCCGACGCCACGCCTTTTCCTGCTTTGTCAAACGCGGTGCCGTGGCCCACCGAGGTGCGGATGATGGGCAGCCCGACCGTGATGTTGACCCCGCTCTCGAAGTCGCGCGACTTGAGCGCAACGAAGCCGTGGTCGTGCAGCATGGCCACCACGCCGTCGAACTCGCCTTTGAACGAGCGCGTGAACACCGTGTCGGGAGGGTAGGGGCCGCTCGCGTTGATGCCTTCCTTTTTCGCAAGGTCGATCGCCGGTGTAATGTGCTCGGTCTCCTCGTTGCCGAACAGCCCGTTCTCGCCCGCGTGCGGGTTGAGCCCGCCCACGGCGATGCGCGGCGCCCTGACGCCGAGCCCGAGCAGCGTTTTGTAAAGCAGGCGGATGTTCATTAAAACCCTGTCCGCGGTAATGAGGCCGATGGCGTCGCGCAGGCTCACGTGCGTGGTCACGTGCACCACATAAACGTTTTCTACCGCGAACATCATGGAGAATTCCCTTGTGCCGGTCTTGTCCGCGAGGATTTCGGTGTGCCCGGGATAGTTGATGCCCGCCATATGCAGCGCCTCTTTGCTGATCGGGTTGGTGATCATGCCGCATATCTTTTTGTCAAGGCACAGTTCGATCCCCCTGATCACGTATTCGTAGGAGGCCTTTCCGCAATTCGCCTGCGGCCTTCCCAAGGCGAAATTCCCGACCGTGATTTGCTTCATGTCAAGAACGTTGACGAGACCCTTTTGGAAATCCTCCGGCGAGGCCATGGCGTGGAATTTGTCCCTGCGCTTGAGGCGTTTTGCGGTTTCCGCAAGCACGCCGAGGTCGCCGATGATGAAAATGCCCACGGCCTTGGGAAGTTTGGATGACGAAAGCGCCTTGAGCGCGATTTCCGGGCCGATGCCGGCCGGGTCGCCCATGGTGATGGCGAAGAGGGGAATGGATGTTTTTTTTTGCATTGATGATGATCCTTATTTATTTATGCGGCGGAAACACTCTTTATTACATTGGTATTTTATCTGGCGATATTCGTCTAACATGTCAGGCAATAAAAATGCCCCCAACGCCTCGGCATTTCCGTAATCCTTCCAATACATAAAAGTGAATCACCAAATAATTGATATTTCATATTGTAGACTGATTCCGGAAATGTGTCAATTTCAATTAATTTCCCTATAATTTTTCTTGAATCAAATTCATATTTTGACTTTGTCCATGAACAGTTTATTACAACCGGTTTTTTCTCACTAACCATTCGCCCTTACCTTTAAATACTAATGTCCATAATTTGCCATATTAATACAAAGTGGTATTAAAATATTTGTCCCTTGTAAAAACAATTCCGTAATTGTCAATCATTTTGTAATCTTTGTCTTCGATGGAAATCCATTTTCCCATCAAACAATGATCGATTGCAAACGAGTCGGAATAGGGATTTTTATTTTCGACAGAATCATATTCTTTGCAATCAGTAACATTACCGTCACCGAATAAAAGTGAATGAAGGCTTGCGATCAACAAGGTTGCTAAGAGTAAGATGTTAAAGTTCATTTTTAGGATTTTTGGAGTATTTATGGAATATCTTCCGGACGTGATTCTCAATTTGCAGCAAATTATTGGTACACAACCTGCGCACAGGCGCGCTGCATTACCGATAGAAAATAGGTTCGTGTGCCACTGCCGTCCCGGCAGTGCTCTTGACCGTTGCATATAAACTAAATAATCACGCGGGCGGGAAACCAAACTTTGCTTTCAATGGATGCTATAAGAAGAACACGGCCGAGACGGCCGTGCCACACGAGGGCTTCTTTCCCCAAAAGCAAGTCTTCTTCCTCTTCGCTGCCTGCGGCAAGAAATAAAATCGGGAATATTTCTTCTGCCCGGCATTAGCAGGCCGTTGAAAAACCCCACATAGGATTTAAAATTGCTTGACTTTATGGCATGAAATGGCGATTTTAAGCAAATTTAGCCAGCGCATTTGTCAAGAAAACGCCTCAAGGCAAGTTTTTCAACGGCCCGGTAGGCAGACTGTAGGGCGCGCAAGAGCGCGTTGCCGGCCGACCCCGCAAAGCGGGGGAACGCCCGGGTTTTTTAAATTATTTAACGGCACTACAAACTGGTGCGGGGTTCCCAGATTTTTATTTATTTCAAAAATAGAAAAGAAAAGGGCGACCCACACGGATCACCCTTTCAATTTCACTAAACAAAATTTCAATCAAGAATCAATGACCCACATAATCTCCGAATCTGATCATCGTGGGACTTGGATTTTTCACTGCGGCTCCCGTGTCGTTCACCGCATGTAAAATCGTTCCCTGGTCTCCGGCAAGCGCAAAGGTGACCACGCGATGGACCGAGATTCCCGGAAGTTTCGGCGCCTCTATGGCATTCGTGGTGGTGATCGCGGCCCTTCTCATATAGGAATAGATGCCCAGTCCCCATCCGTAGAATTTCGTGGCGCGGCTGGTCACCTTGATTGCGGGTATTCCCGGCACGGCGCCCTCCATCCACGACGCCTGGTTCGGCACGTCGTAGGGAAGCTCATTCTGATAGAAATACTGCTGGCCGTTTTCACCGTTCCATACCGTGTTGTATTTCTGCCAATGCTCCACCATTTGTCCGTAGGTGATGCAGTTGTTGCCGTTGATGTAAAGGCCGTCTCTGATTGTAGTGGAGTCCGCGTTCCATCCCGCGCCCGCCCCGTGGTCTGCGCGCCAGATCCAGGAATGGTCCAGGATGGTGTTGTTGCTGTTGAAGATCGCGCCGATTTTTGTGGTGCCTACAACGGAGCCGCCGCAGCGGGCAAACAGATCGAACACGAACGGCGGGTTGGCGCTATGGTCCGCAACGCTTCCAGAATCGCCAATTTGGAGCAAACAAGGCGAATCGCCGCCTGTACCGGCTTCATACAGAATATTGGCGACAATGATGCCGTCCGCATCCGCTGTCTTGAGGCAGATTGAGCCGTTCTGCGCCTGCAGCGTGGCCATGCCCAAGCCCAGCACCACGGTGTTGGGACGCTGGACAAGGATCGGCGTGCTGACCACGTAAATTCCAGGGGTGAGGATGAGGTTCTTGCCCTGGGCGAGCGCCGCGTTAATGGTGGTGGCATTGTCGGTTCCCGCGATTGCAATGTAAAATTGATCGATCGGCAACAGATCGCCGGCAGGCGTGCCGTTGTCCCACGTTATACCCTGGCTGTTCGTGCGCAGGGCGGGAACGAACACTGAGTATGTTTGGGCGTTGTTGTCAAACACCACATAGGGTTTCTCACGCACCAACGGGGTTTTGGCGACCACGCTGATGCCGCCCGAGGGCCAGTTTTCCGCCGGGGGATTGTCGCAGCCTTGAACCAGAAAGTTCCAGATGCCGCTGGAAGGGATTCCATTGAGAACGCTGTTTCGAATGTAAAACTGTTGCGCGCAGCCGGTTGAAATCGCGCCGTCGATTTTGGAATCGGATATGAATCCGCCGCTGGCGCCGCTGTTGCAAATGCTCATGGTTCCTTTCACGTGCATGCGTCTAAAGGGGTCGGCCTGCGAAACGGCCCAGACTTCCTGGCCGCCCGTCGGCGTGACCGAAAAGCCTTCCACACCGCGCCAGAACGATCCCGTCCCATCCTCGGTCGCCTGTACCGTTCCCGTTACCTGTACGTCCTCGGGAGACATACCCAATCCATACGCCTGCATGTAATACCTGACCGTGATGTTCACGGAATAGCTGCCGGGTTTGAAGAAGAACGCGGCCCGGTTGGTTCCAAACTGGCTTGACGCAGTGTGCGCCGCGTCGAGAACGCCCTGGATCGAGCTCGACGACATCGTTGCGTCGAAGATATGGGTGTTGGGACCGAAATCGGGAGCGGCCGGCAATACGCCGAGCGTGAAATTGACCGTGGTATTGTAGGAATCCAAGGTCTGGATCACCGAGGCAAAGCCGGACTTGCTCGCCTGAATCCAGTCCAAGGCCGCGGTTTTGGAAAGTCTTTCCGTTTTGGAAAGCGAACCGGAAACGGCGAAGTGGTCGGCGGCGGTGGAAACCAGCATGCTTTTCGCTTCTTTGTCCCCGATTGCCACACGCAACACCAGCATGGCTTTTCCAAGTTTGTCCACGCTGAAGGAGACCTTGGTGGTACCCTGTGTGAGAAGTCCGGAAAACACCTTGGCGACCAACCTGCCGCGGACGTCGTACAATGCTGCCGAGGCAGGCATGTCGGCCGGTCCGTTAAAAGTGAAAATACCGTTTTTGTAATTAAGGCTGTATGCTGTCTGATGAACGGCATTGCCGGCCGGCAGAGTGCCCACCTGGCCTGTCAGCAGATACGTCCCGTCGGAATTCGAGGTGCAGGACAACGGCGTATTGAAGATTTTAATCACCGCGCCGGCGATGCCCTGTCCTGAAGTGTTTGAAACTTTTCCGGTAATGTTGACGGTCTGGCCGAGAAGGAGCGATACAAAAAGAAGGATGTATAATGATGCTTTTCTCATATCAACAAACCTCCTAGAGGGGGTGAGAAGGTTAATTAAGCGATAAAGTGTTATTCGGTTATTTTTGTATCAAAAAACCATTTCATTATTATTATATACCAATTTGCAGAATTGTTCCATGATATCATTATTCATTGATGCTGATATCCATAATATAATAATATAATATCCAAAGGTGATAGATTTTTTATTAGGTCAATTAAAATATTTGCGAACATATTTCTTTGTAACATATTGATTATAAATAGCAAAATAATAATTTATCCCTGCGAACATAAAATTTTCGCGAACAATCTGCTTGCAGGTTTGCAAATAAAAATCTCCTTACTTATCCGCTTAAGACTAATGTCAGGTGATACAGGACAAGGCTGTTTGATTAATCCTGCCCCATCCCAGGCGGTATTTTCCGCTTATCTTTTCAACCATGCCGGAAAACAGGGAAGGATATTTATTGACGGCATGCGACAGGCTTATGCAATTACTGTTGCGATTCCCCGCGGCATTGCGCCATGAGATGCATGATTTCGTGGCAGATCGGCGGCAAGAGCATGGGCGGGAAAACACTTGTCACGGAAGAATGACGATTCGAAAAGAACCCGGGGCAGTTTTCGAGGCGGGCTTTCATCATCGGACGGCTTCTCCTGAATGACGCGGCCATTTGACTTTGTCCGGCAATGAATTTATATTAATTACTACATACTTTACAAATAGTAGAATGGCAACAGTTTCAGCAAGGGGGACCGTATGAAAAAGACCATGTTCCTTCTCCTCGCCGCGGCGTTCACGCTGGGGTGGTGCCAGCCCAAGCCCGACGAGACAGCCCTGGTGCGGGCCATCCTCGACAGCGCGGGCCGCTCCTCCGTGACCGTGGAAAGCGTCACCAAGGTTGATTCCCAGGGACGAATCACCGTTCTCGACCTTACCAACAAGGAAATGGAAAAGGGAGGGATCAAAAGCATCCCTTCCGAGATAGGGAACCTCAAGGCCCTGGCCACGCTCCTGCTCGGCAGGAACGAAATAGCCGAGATCCCGCCGGAAATCGGCCAGCTCAAATCGCTTGTCAAGCTCGACCTCCAGTACAACGACCTCAGCGAACTGCCGCCGGAAATCGGCGGGTGCGTCAGCCTGCAGGAACTCGACGTGCGCCAGAACCAGCTCTCCAAGCTGCCGCGGGAGCTCTTTTCGCTCAAGTCGCTCAGGGTGCTGCAATTGTGGGGCAACCGCTTCACGTCGTTGCCCGAGGAAATTGGAAAGCTCACGTCCCTCAGGGAGCTCTACCTCATGAACAACAGGCTCATGACGCTCCCGCCGGCCCTCACCAAAATGAAAGGGCTCACCTACGTTGACTTTCAGGACAACAAGCTCTGCACGCCCAATGCCGAACTCGCGGCTTGGCTCAAGAAATGGGACGACACGTGGAAGTCGAAGCAGAAATGCTGGTAATTGCTAAATAAGAATATTTAAATAAATTGGGCGTTCCCCCGGGTAATAGGGGCGAAAAATATTTCGCACCTATAACCGGGGTCGGTTCTCCTTCCGGTCCCGCCTTCGGCTCGGGCTGCCACGGCCCGATGGCGCTTGCGCGCCGGGGTCCGGGCAGCACCGCGCTCCGGCGCGGCCTCCAGTCGCCCCTAACGCGTCGGCGAACTTCTTATTAATCAACAACCTTCATTGACTCCATCGACCTGCTCCTTTATTTACCATCAAGAAGTCCGGTGTATATTTCCAAGTACAAAGTCGGCGGAGACATTTCGATCACTCCTTATTTTTTTTATCCAAAGTTTATCAATTCCTTCTTTCGATGAAATCAAATAATTTTCATTCCATGGATACAATTCCCGTAAAACCGGTTGCCATGGGAACATTTCTGCCCACGACGCGGGAAGAGATGCGGCAGCAGGGCATTGATCAACTCGACGTCATCATCGTGACGGGCGATGCCTACGTCGACCATCCGGCGTTCGGCGCTGCGCTGGTGGGGCGGTACCTCCAGTCGCTCGGAGCGACGGTCGGCATCATCGCGATGCCTGATGTCAAGAACCCTTCGGATTTCACCGCGCTCGGCGCGCCGCGGTATTTCTTCGGGGTCACCGCAGGAAACGTTGATTCCATGATTTCACTATTCACCGCGCAAAAGAAACCGCGCAGCGACGACCCGTATGTCCCCGGCGGTGCCGCGGGGCGCAGGCCAGCCCGCGCCACCATCGCCTTTTGCAATGCACTCAAGCAGGCGTTCAAGGGCGTGCCCATCGTGATCGGCGGGGTGGAGGCGAGCCTGCGCCGCATCGTCCATTACGATTTCTGGTCGGACACCATTCGGCAGCCGCTATTGCTCGACTGCAAGGCCGACATTCTCGCCTATGGGATGGCCGAGCATCCGCTGCGCTCCCTTGTCTCGCGCTGCAAACATGGAGAGCCGCTCGATAACGCGCTCGATATTCCCGGCACCGCCGTGCGCCTGGGACAGGCGCAGCTCCAACAGGTTCTTTCAGATCCTCGGCAACGTTTCGTACGGCTCCCGTCGTACGACGAGATCCTGAAATCGCGGGCCGCATTTTCCCGAATGACAAGGCTGTTCTACGAAAACCCCGAGTCGGCATTTCTCCAGGAATGCGGCACGCTCGCCGTGCTGGTCAACAAACCGGCCGAGCCGCTCACCCAGGGCGAGATCGACCGCGTGTACGAGCTGCCGTTCACCTATCATCCGCACCCGTCGTATACGCGAGCGATTCCAGCCTACGAGCAGATAAAGGATTCGGTCACCGTGGTGCGCGGCTGCTTTGGCGGGTGCAACTTTTGCGGCCTGGGCGCGCACCAGGGGAAAACCATGCAGAGCAGGTCAAAGGAATCGGTGGTGCGGGAGATCAGGCGGCGGGCGATGATTCCCGGATGGAAAGGGATCGTTTCGGACCTCGGCGGCCCCACGGCAAACATGTACGGCCTCTTCTGCAGGCGGCCGAAGGACGGAAAACCCTGCGGCCGGAGGAGCTGCCTTTCGCCCGCAGCATGCGGCTATCTGCAGACGAGCCAGGCCGCATTCGCCGACCTCATCCGCACGGTGTGCGGGCTTGACATGGTGAAACACGTGTCGATCAACTCGGGCGTGCGCATGGACCTCGCGCTTCTGTGGCCCGAGATCATCGAGGTGGTGGCGAAAAAAGCAACCGGCGGCCAGCTCTCGGTGGCGCCTGAGCACCTTGCGCGGCACGCGCTGCGGGCCATGGGCAAACCCGAAGAGACGGGATGGCAGCGTTTCGAAGAACTTTTTTCGGCCGCAAGCAGCCGGGCTGGCAAGCAGCAGTACCTTGTGCCGTATTTCATCGCCGGCCATCCGGGAAGCACGATCGACGACGCGCGCGAGCTCGGCCAGTATCTCAAGCGCAGGGGCATAAAGGCGCGCAACGTGCAGGAATACATCCCCATTCCCATGACCGTGTCGTGCTCCGTATATGCCACGGGCGAGGACCCGTTTACCGGCAAGCCGGTGCCGGTTTCCTATAAGTTAAGCGATGTGCGGCGGCAGAAGGATCTCATCATGTGGTGGCAGACGCCGGAGCAGCCCCGGCACCCCCGCAGGCAACTCGGGGGCTTCCGCCGATGAATGACGCGATTGCGGGCCAACCGCCCCTAAAGCAACGAAACACGATTTCACACCACGTGCAAAAAGGCGAATTCTGGAAACCCTGTCCGGGAACGACCGCAGGTTATTTGTGCTGCGGCTACCAGATTCTCACCCCGCTCACCGGCTGCGGCATGTACTGCCGGTACTGCGTGCTCCAGTCCTACCTGGAAAACCAGTGCCAGGTCGTATTTGACAATTTCTCCGACCTTGAAAAGGAGGTCAGGGATAAGCTTTCCCGCCAAAAAGGCGTTGTCCGTTTCGGCACCGGCGAGTTCGGCGACAGCCTGTATCTCGAGGACAAACTTCACTTTTGCGAAAAAATTGCAGGCTTGCTTGATCCCTTTCCCAATGCGCTTGTTGAGTTCAAGACAAAAAGCGCAAACGTTGGCGGCCTTGCGGGAATAAAAAATCCGCAAAAGGTCGTTGTCGGATTTTCAATGAACACGCCGCGCATGATTTCCCTGTTCGAGCGTGGAACTGCGTCACTTGACGAACGGCTCAAAGTAGCAAAGCAATGCCTCGGCATGGGGTTCTGGGTCGCGTTCCACTTCGACCCGATGTTCTGGTACCCCGCATGGGAAAAGGAATACCGCGGCGTCGTTTCCGAACTATTGTCAACGGTTGCCGATTCGTCAAGAATAGCGTGGTGGAGCATGGGCGGATTCCGTTCGCCCGCCGCGCTCAAGGCGCTGCTGAAAAAAACGAACAACCACCTGCCGCTGTACGCCATGGGCGAGCTGGTGCAGGGCGAAGACGGCAAGGTCCGGTATTTCAGGCCGGTGCGGGTCGAGTTCTATTCCGCTCTCCGCGACGAAGTAGAAAAGCATGACCCGGCAATTCCGCTTTATTTATGCATGGAGAGTCCGGAGGTGTGGGAGGAGTCGGGGATGATGGGGCGAATACCGCGCGGGCTGGTGCGGTATTTGGATGCGAGGGCGGAGAAAATGCTGGGAATAGTAAGGCATCCGCCCGCATAGCGGGCGGATGCCTTACTGAAAAATTGTACCGAGCACGAAATAATTATCATAAAAATATTTTTTTAAATCTCAAGCCCGGAAAGAGGCCCTCCCGAGCTTGAGGCATGAAGACCAGGGGAACGCCTGCGTCCATTTCATGCATTTATCAACCACTTACAACGGCGAAATCGATTTCGTTGCCTTGTTATTGCCTCACAGGGTATAATCTGCCTTAGAGTGGCCCTTTTGTTTCCATAATCTACCTTCGGCAAGCAGCGCAAAAAGGTGGTTGCGCTGCAAAGGGGCGAACGCGGTGCGTCGCCCCGCCGGGGTATTTACAAAAAAGAACCATTTTCCCATGCCGCCAAGATACGTGCACACCATCGAACAGGAGCTGTTCTACGAATACGCCAAGCTCATGTCGCGCTCCGCATTCAACGGCGCAATAAATTACGGGTTCGTCACCGACCGGTTCGAGGCGCTGGTGTCCGGAGCCATCACCATGTCCGGCACCATACGCGAATGGCAGCGCGAGCGCGAGCTCCCCGACGCCTGCGTGTTCTGCGGCGCAAAGGACAACCTCACCGTAGACCACCTCATTCCATGGTCGCGCGGCGGCAACGGCTCGTCCGATAATGTCGTGTTCTCCTGCAAGTCCTGCAACTCGTCGCGCGGTGACAGGGGCATTTTCCAGTGGCTCGGGCTCACGAAAAAAAACAAGCTGCACAGGGTCGTGGCCGGCAAGTACCTCAAGGAACTTTACAAAATGCACAAGGAGATGGGCACCCTCAGTGTATCGACGCGGACACTCGACACGCTGTGCAAGAACTGCAAGAACCCGCAGACCTGCAGGGAATGGGGCACGATTGGCAAGCTGACGAGTCTTTGCCTGGAAAGCGTGTTCTGAAAAGAAAAAGTTTGAGCGTTTGAGTGTTGGAGAGTTGACGCATGGAAGAGCTAAGAATGACGGAAGATAAATTGTGTCAGTCATTCCATCATTCCTCAACCGAGAATCGATTTCCAATTAAGCCACGGCCTTTGGTGGCGCTCGCTTGCTGAGAATGAATGACATCTGCGCAAGTTGATTTGCGGGATGACTTCCGACATGATGAATGGAGTCGCAAGAAAACCGGTATAGCGAAAGCCTTGGCATAGCCCTGTGAATTGAACAATAACAATGTACCTTTTCACCTGCACCCCTTCCTCCGACCTCACGCTTTCCGGCGGCTGCGGCGAGGACATAACCGGCCCCTCGCTCGACGAGGTCGTTTCCGGCGTTGTGGCGCATTTCCACGCTGAGCACGGCTTTGCCCAGATCGAGGCGTATAACAAAGAGGAATTTGAAAAGTTCCGCAAAAAAGTGGCTGAACAGGTGAAGAAGGCGCGGTAGTTGACAATCCCCCCGCAAACCGATATTTTCTTCCTTTGATAATAGCCGTTGTACCTGTTCAATATGCCTGAAAAACTAAAAATCTCCCTTGGCGAAGTACAGAAGACGCTTTTACTGCCCCTCTGGGGCCGCGCGCTGGAAACAAAAAGCCAAAACCCGCTCATCCGCGACCCCATGGCCTGCGAGATCGTGGGCCGACTGGATTTCGACTTCGACGACATGACCCGCCGCGTGCCCATGCAACTGCGGATCAACAGCGCTATCCGCGCGTTTCATTTCGACGCCGCGCTTCGGCAGTTCATCGCCGAATGTCCGGACGCGACCGTGGTGAACATCGGCGCGGGGCTCGACACCACGTTTTTCCGCGTTGACAATGGGAAAATATTTTGGTACGATCTTGACCTGCCCGACACCATGGCCCTTCGGCGCGGCCTGATACCGGAAGGGGAGCGCAACAGGTGTATTGTGAAATCGGTCTTTGACCGTGCCTGGTTCAACGACGTCGCGGTGCGGCGCTCAAAGGTCTTTTTCATGGCAGCCGGGGTCTTCTTTTACCTTAAGGAAGACGATATCCGTCGATTGTTTCTCGACCTCATCGACGAATTCCCCGGCAGCCAGATCATGTTCGAGGCGTATTCGAAGTTCATGCTGCGCATCAGGAACCGCACCATAAAAAAGCAGCGGGACGCCTCGCCGTTTCTCGCGGCCGCTCAGTGGGCGGCGGGCTCCAGCGCGCCAATTGCGAAATGGAGTCCCCGCATAAAAGTTATCGATGATTTTCCGTATTATTCCAGGGTCGACATGGCACGGCACTGGGACAAAAAACTCCTGTTTCCGCTCCGGGTGATACATTTTCTCAACGGGGTGAGAATGGTGCGCCTGGGGTTGGGCTGAAAGGCATTCTAAAACTGCAGTATGCAGTACGGCGAAATCGATTTCGTCGACTTTTAATAAGTTCAGATATATAATAACTCATGTAAATATGAAACTTGCTAAAAAGGGAAACCGTACTCAGACGGTTTGCACAAAGTTGCAATAGAGCCTCATGGGAGCTGTTTATCCGCATAAAAGCGGGAGGCGGCAACCTCTGCTAGAAGAACTGCCACCCCCCTGGGCGTTGCACATGTAGGGCATATGCAGACGCTTGAGTATATTATACTGCAAATTACCCGCCAATTCAAGTCTCCTAAGATGGCCTATCACGGCACAGGTAAAATCCGTTTTTAACAAGGATAGGTAAAATTGAGAAATTTAGGAACGTAGTACGGTTTTTTGGTTATGGACTTTCAAAGCGCATCGTTTTCAATAAAAATCTTTTTTCCCGGGGTTGGAAGGACGCATTAAATGGACTGGAGGGTGCGCAAGAGCGCATTGTCACTTCGTTCCTGAATGAAGGTAGTTGCGCTCCGCGCATTCAATTATATCATCTGCATTTTGCCGGCCGGCCCCCTTGTAAAGGCGAAGCATGCCTTTACAAGAGGGGAACGCCCGGATCTTACCGGCTTATCACTGTCAATTCGAATTAATCGAAAAATCCGTGAACTTGAACACCGCGTTCGTGCTGTTCGTCGAAACGATTTCCACGCCGAAACACAATTGCCCCAGCGTCGAATTCGCCGCGAGCCATCCCTTTGACATTGTCCACTTGAAGATTGCGAGCACGTCGATGGTGCCCGACGTGAACACGGCCGTTGGCACGAAGGCGATATAACCGTTGCTTGACGTTTTCCATACATTGTAGAGCCGGCCGCCGACAGTCACCGTATCCGCCTTGCTGCCTGACGGCACCTGGCCGTAGTTCTCGGTCCAGATCATGAACTCGGTGCACCCGGGCGTTGCGACGCCGTTGGTCCAGATGTCGTACGCCACGTCGTAGATGCCCACGTGCGGGCTCGCGGCCGCGAACGAGCTCGTGAGGGAATTGAACGAGCTGATCGCCACGTTGCTGTAGTCCATGTGGACGTTCGGATACGTCTTGACCGCGCCGTCGCCGCTGTTGTTGTTCATGTTGCCGACCACGTACCAATTGTGGTACGAGCACGCGTACAGGGTTTCGGCGCACGCATAGGAGCCGCAGTTCCACATATTGTTGTGGACATAATAGCCGCCGTTGTTCCAGCCGCCGTTCGGGTCGCCGGTCTTGAACGCGGGGTTCGTGCATGCGGCGACCAGGGAAATGACGCACACCTGGTTTACAAGCGAATAGGAGGAAATGAACTTCTTGAACGTGGTATACCCGGGTTTTGTTGCGGTAAGCGTGTCGGCAACGGCACTTATTTTATCAAGCGAGGGTCCTTGCGGCCCGGCAGGCGTCCGGATTCCGGTCCCGGAGGCCAAGGAGCCGTACAGGGACATTTTAAAAAGTTCCGTCCAATCGCCGATCCCAAGTTTGACAAGGTACACTCCCGCCCGCAGCTGCCGCGACGGGAGCACAAGCGAATATGCGCCTCTGTCAAGCATCCGGTCCAGCGCCTGGGAAACGAGCCGGCCGTCCATGGAATAGACGGCGATGTTCACCGCAGCGGGGTTGGGGACAAAAAAATGCGCCGCGCCGCCTGCGATAAATGCGGAGATTGAATTCCCGTGCGGCCGCATTGAACCGATAACGGAGCTCTTTACCAGCGCGAATATGCCGTTTGCGTTTGAGGTGGACGAGACGCCGGCGCTCACCAGGCTCACGGTCGCGCCGGGGACGGCATTGTTCGAGTCGTCTACAACGGTGCCCGTGATGTTGATGTCCTGGCCTTGTGCGTGAAGTGCAGCCGCCGTAAGAAACGAGAATAGGATGGTTATTTTTTTGGTCATTCCTGCCCCCTGTTGAAGGAAAAAGGCCGGACGAGCATCAGGCTGCTCCAGGAGGAAATATAGGCGTTTTAACGGTGATTGTCAAATCTGAAAACTCGCCGTGATTTCAACCGGTTCAAATGGATTGTTTTGGATCGGCAATCAATGACGGATATAGAACCGCGCCTTGAGGCGGCGCGGGGCGGCGTATCTGCAGCGGGGAAACCCCCGGACGGTCATAAATTTTTAGGACGAAATAAACTAAAAACCCCCGTTTCCCATCAATCATTTTTAAACCATGAAACCCGTTTCAATAGGCAGCGTCGCCCTCGGCGAAATCCCGCGCGTGGTCGCCATCGTCGACGAGTTTTTCGACATGCGGCGCATCGGCGAGCTTAAAAAAACAGGCGTTGATATTCTTGAAATACGGGTTGACAAGCTCGGCGCCGACATCCCGGCGCTGTGCGTTTTCATTGACAAGATAAAAAAGACTTTCGCGTTCCCGTGCATCGGCACGGTGCGCGAGACCGCCGAAAACAAGGACAAACGGATTGACATCTTCACGGCGATCACGCCCTTTGTCGACGCCGTCGACATCGAGGGCGACACGCCGATAAACCGGCAGGTGATCGCCCTTGCGGCGGGGAAAACGGTCATCGTGTCGGAGCACGATTTTGAGAAAACGCCCGACGCGGCGCACCTCGAGGCGCTCGCGGCAAGGGCTGAGTCGCTCGGCGCGGACATCGTCAAAATCGCGGCCATGGCCAAAAGCCGGCACGACGTGGCGCGCCTCATGGCGTTCACGGCGGCCGCAAACAGGAACATGGTCGCCATCGCCATGGGGGAATTCGGCGCCATCTCCCGCGTTCTGGCGCCGGTGTTCGGCTCGCTCTTTACTTACGGGTATGTGACCAGGTCCGTTGCGCCGGGCCAGCTGCCGGTGGCACGGCTCGTGGATGAACTGCGTCTTTTCTACCCGGCATTCAAGGCGAAAGGCGGAACGCCATGATGGCGCAGGGGCTTGCGGCCGGGAAAAACGGGGTAACGGCGAGCGTGAATACATCGCCGCCAAGGAATCCGAAGAGCGCCGAGCTGCGGCTACAGCGCCTTCTCGCCGAGCACGAACTGCTGAAAAAATTCATCGCCACGCATTTGTATATCCACATCAAGGAGGAGTTCGGGTTTCCGCCCGAAAAATACCACCTTGTCTTCCGGGTGGACGGCCTGCTTCAGGCGGGGAAGTCGATCGAGCCGAAAAGCGAGCACATCGTTGAAATACTCCTGCCCGACGATTATCCGGAAACGCCGCCCGTGTGCTCGATGCTGTCGCCGATATTTCACCCCAACATCTCTGACGAGAGAATTGACATAAAAGAAGAATGGAACCCCGAGACCACGGTCGCCGACCTCGTGGTCAAGATCGGGCAGATGATCGTTTTCCAGCGGTATTCGGCGAAGGCCCCGCTCAACAAGGATGCCGCGCAATGGGCGGTGAACAACGGCAGGCTGCTGCCCCTGTCCGCCGTCGATTTCACCCGCACGGCCGAGGCGGCGCCGGCTCCCCCCGCGAAGGCGTCCGCGCCCGCCAGGCCGCAACAAGTTGCGGTTGTAAAGGAGCAGGGGGATGCGGAAACGATCGTGCTTGAAGGCGCATTGGCACCGCTGGCAAAAGACGCCGCGCCCCGCGAGGACGATACGGCGCAGCTTGCTCTGGAGGCGATAGCGTCCACGGTGGCGGCGGAAGCTGCGGCGGGGACGCGGCAGGTTTCCGCACCAAAACCCGTCCAGGCCCCGGCGGTTTCGCGGCCGGGCGTGACCGCCGAAAAAAAACCGGCCGCGCCGCGAGCGGCGCCGATTGCGCAGACCGCGGCGCCTGCGATGCCGGTGAAGCGGCCGCAGGAAAGACAACTTTTTAGAGGACCGGTAACCGAGCCTGAGCGTAAATTACTTGTTGAACGAATTGCGGCCGTTTTTAAAATCGAATGCATCTTCTGCGTGCGCTGCGGAAAAAGGCACGACGCAGAAACGGTTTTCTGTTCCCGCTGCGGCGCAAGGCTTTACAAGAGGGATCCGAAACGGATCACGAAAATGGCGCTCGCCGTCTGCGCGGTTGTCGCGCTGTTTCTTGCCGCAGAGGCCGGGATTCTCACGGTTCTGATAAACCTGTGAGCCGCTCCCGAACCCGTGTCGAAACTTGACCCACAACGGGAGAGCAGCTATTTTTCCTTAACAGGCCTACCATTTGACGGGTGGTGTTCCGCTATGCCGAATTTATTTCTTGTCCGTTATCCCGACGCGCCCATCCCGGTTTCACCCACGGGAAAGGTGACCATCGGCCGGTCGAATCTCAACTCGACCGTTCTCATGGAAATGCGCGTGAGCCGCTTTCACGCGCAGATCGAATGGCAGGAGTTCCTCAATTATTTCATCCTCACCGACCTCGGCAGCGCGAACGGCACCTACCTCAACGGAAAGAAAATCAGGCCGCGCGAGCTGCACCCGCTCAAGGATTGGGACAAGATCCGCATCGCCTCCACGGTGTTCACCTCCCGTTTCGTGGATGACCCGCAGGCCATCACGGGCGAATTTGATGACCTCACCGAAAAGGCATCGCATGACAAAACGGAAGTGATCGAGCTTTCGAAAATCAAGGCCCTCGACCAGCAGCCGGCGTTCTCGGGCGACCTGGAGCACCTGTGCGCCATCGAGATTTTCCAGATCCTCGAGGCGGGCGCCAAGACCGGCCTGCTCACCATAAAAACAAACATCGGCGACGGCAGCTATACGATCCTGAAGGGAAAGGTGCTCACCGCGCAGTTCAAGGATTTTCTCGGCGAGAAGGCCGTGTTCGAAATCCTGAAATGCACGAGGGGCACCTTCGAGTTCCTGCCCGAGATCGTCGATATCAAAAATCCGCAGATCGAGCTCGCCACCTCCATGCTCCTTATGGAGGGCTGCCGGCTGCTCGACGAGGCCAACCTGCAGGCCTCGCGTTCGGCCGCCGCACGCCAGCCGTCGGCACCGCTGACGGGCAACCCGACGCAGACAAGTTTTCCCACAATATAAATATATTCTGAGTCAGGTTTTAATTTTGGCGGGGGAGGTCTCCCCCCGGGGGTGCGGCTTCCGCCGCCTCCTTGACAAAAATGAATTCTGGAAGGCGGCGGCGATCTGCCATTTCATTTGGTCTTGGTATGGTATCGGTGCTTCGCACTATTTTATTATGCCTTTTGCCAAGTGCACCCACACCCCCTCTTTGGCGCCGATACTCCCGTGATTCGCGGATAGACTTAGTGGCTGGCGAGACTGCGACGGTAGCGCGTGCTATTATTACAAGGAAGAAGACAATAATTGTAAAATAAAAATACCTCTTATTGTTTCGATGAATTCCTTACTGCACGATTGGCGCCACGGGATATTATTTGCAAACAAGAAACTTGCCGCCGCGTTAGGTGGACCGGAGGGGGAGCCAGGGCGAATTGCCGGCCGACCCATCGCCGAAGGCGACCTCGGGCGGTCCGGCAACGAGGCGAACAGCCGAGCCCGTAGGGAGACCGACCCGAGCCTGAGTCTTGACGAAGGCGAGGGGAACGCCCAGCTCATAAATAAATTTTAAATCAAATCACGCTTTCACTACGCCCGGCTTCTTTTTCTGCCGGTACATCACCAGCCGTATCACGATGCTGATGACGAGCGCGATGACCGTGAAGACGATGGAAATTGTCAATTGGTAATCGATGTTCCTGAACACCCTCAGGTCATGCCGCTGCTTGAGCCCGTCCAGGTAATGCAGCCGGCCGTCGAGCGTATCGAACTGTTCCCTCATGCGGCCGTTGATGATGCCGAGCGCCTGGCCGTCGTCCCCCGATTTCGAAATATCGACAAGCGAATCGATGGCGGTTGCGCATTCCGCAAAGAGCCTGCCCGCATCCCCGACCAATTGGACGCTTCTCCGGGAACGGTATAATTGTTTCGATTTGGCGAGCAGCGACTCCACGTCGCGCCTGTCCGCGAGGATCTTTCCGGCGGCGGCGTCTCGCGCTCCTGAATCGGCGAGCTGGAACAGATTGTGGACGTCCTTGTGGATGGAAAGAATTTTGATCCTGGCCGACTGAATGCAGTCCCTGGCGGTAAGGTCCGTGGTGAACATGGCCTCGAGGTCGTTCTGGAGCGACACGATGTAAACGATCGTGGAGATGTTGGCGACCAGCGCGATGGCCACCGCGATCACCAGGCCCCAGGTGGGGCTCCTGAAAAGCGTCGCGGCGATTTTTCGGATAAAAGCTATCATATCCGGTTATTTATTTCCCACCCGTCTTTGCCGCCAGTTTCTGCAGCTTCTCCATTGCTTTCCCCTTGTCAATCGCTTCCTGCGCCATGGCGATTCCCTGCTTCGGGTCGGCCGCGAGGCCGCTGGCCGCTACGGCGAACCCCGCGTTGAGCACCACGATGTCGCGGCGCGGGCCTTTTTTTCCGTTCAGCACATCCTTGACAATTGCGGCATTCTCCCGCGCCGTGCCGCCGGCGATGTCCGCCAAAGCGGCGCGGTTGATGCCGAAGTCCTCGGGCCTGATGTCGTAGGAGGTCACGTTGCCGTTTGAAAGCTCGGCGACGCGCGTTTCGGCGGTGACCGTGATTTCGTCGAGGCCGTCGCCGCCGTGCACCACATAGGCCCTGGCGCTTCCCAGGTTCAGCAGCGCCGTCGCCATCACGTCGGTGAGCTGCGGCGAGAACACGCCGAGGAGCTGCGCCCTGGCAAGGGAAGGGTTGGTGAGCGGCCCGATGATGTTGAAGATGGTGCGGATGCCGATCTCCTTGCGCGGGCCGATGGCGAATTTCATGGCCTTGTGGAACGACGGCGCGAACAAAAAGCAGATGCCGATTTCGTCAAGACATTGCTTCATGATCGCCGCGTCGGCGCCGATGTTCACGCCGAGCGCCTCGAGCACGTCGGCGCTGCCACATTTGCTCGACACGCTGCGGTTGCCGTGCTTGGCGACCAAGGCGCCCGCGCCCGCGGCGACAAAGGCCGCGGCGGTGGAGATGTTGAACGTGTGCGCGCCGTCACCGCCGGTGCCGCACGTGTCAACCACGTGCCGGTCGTCGGCCGGGACCACGCGTGCCGCCTTTTCGCGCATCGCCGCGGCCGCGCCCGTGATCTCGTCGGGCGTTTCGCCCTTCATGCGCAGCGCCGTGATGAACGAGCCGATCTGCGCGTCGGTGGCGCTGCCGCTCATGATCGCGTCGAACGCGTCGCGCGCCTGGGAAACGGTAAGGTTTTTTCCCGCGATGATTTCCTTGATCGCTTCCTGGATGGTCATGGGGTGTCCTTCCGGTCAATGGAAACGCAAACAGGAACAAAATATATTTTGTAATCGCAATTAATGGCCCATCTCTTGATAAATCATCACGATAGTTGTACAATAGGATATGCCTGAAAAAGATTTATCGCGATTGCTGAGCGCTGAGTTCCTGTCGTCGGCCGCGCAGTACGAAGATATTCCCCAAAGCAGCGCCACGGAGTTCTGCGTTCTGGGGCGCTCCAACGTGGGAAAGTCGTCGTTCATCAACCACGTGTTCGGCGACCGCGGGCTTGCACGCGTGTCAAAAACGCCGGGCAAGACCACGCTCGCGAATTTCTACAAGGTGAGCGACGGCAGCGTATGGGCCGACATGCCCGGCTACGGGTACGCGCAGCGGGCGAGGGACGAGCAGGTGCGCTGGTCAAAGCTCATCGCCGACTACTGCGAAAACAGGAAGAACCTGCAGGGCGTGATCTGGCTGTGCGACATGCGCCATCCGGGATTGAACATTGACAAAGAGGCATACTCGTGGCTCGCGTCGCTTTCCCTGCCCGTGCTTGCCGTGCTCACCAAGGCCGACAAGCTCAGCCGCGGGGAGCAGCGGAAGCGCATCGGGCTTTACCGGCGCGAATTTAATTTTCCGGTCGATCCCGTGCCGTATTCGACCCAGGGCGGCGGCAGCCGGGGGCTTTTCTGCGGACGGTATTATGCCTGGACCGCGGCTCTTAACAAGGCGGAATGAAGAGCATGAACAGGTTTCTGCAGCTTGTCGACCGGCTTGGCGCATGGGCGGCATCCATGGGCAAAACGGCGTTCGACGTCATTGCGCTGTTCTACGACACCGTCACCGCGATTTTCGTGGGCGGGAAAAAAGGCATCGCCGCCTCGCTCAAGCAGACCGTCAACCAGATCCTGTTCACCGGCGTGGAGGCGTTCTGGCTCGTGGGCATCATCGGGCTTCTGTGCGGCATCACCATCATCATCCAGGCCATGACCACCATGCCCAAGTTCGGCGTGGGCGAATATTTCGGGAACATCCTCGTCATGGTGGTGGTGCGCGAGCTGGGCCCGTTTTTCACGTCGCTCGTGGTGGTGGGCAGGTCGGGCTCGGCGCTGGCCGCCTACATCGGCAACATGCGCGTGGCAAAGGAGCTCTCGGCGCTCGAGATGATGGGCATCGACCCGGTCCATTTCATCGTGATGCCGGCCTTTTTCGCCATGGTGGTGTCCATGGTGTGCCTGTCGGTGTATTTCGACGTGATCGCGATCATCGGGGGGTATTTTATCGCACAAGTCAAGGTGAGCATCCCGTTCGGCTTTTTCATGGGCACCGTGCTCGACTCGCTTCGGCCGAACGACATCATCATATCGATTTTTAAAAACGTGCTGTTCGGATCAATCGTCGCGCTCATGAGCTGCTATCACGGCCTGGCGGTCACCAACATGCGCGAGGTGCCCCAGGCGGCGCTCAAGAGCGTGGTGAGCTGCATGATCATCACGCTGCTGATCAATATTCTGGTGACGTTTTTCACGTTCTTCCTTTCATTGTGACAAGCGGATTGCAAAAGGGCAATTGCATGATACCTGTGGCATTTTTCAAAAACATGAGTGTATGATATATGGCTGACGCATTCTCCGCCGTTGACCTGCGGTTCTCGTTTGGCGGCCAGGCCTTGATTGATGGGGTTGGCTTCGGCGTCCCGCAAGGCGGCCTGTTCGTGATCACCGGAAGGAGCGGAAGCGGCAAGAGCACGCTGCTCGAACTGTGCTCGGGCCAGCATGCGCCCGAAAGCGGCAGGGTGCTGTGGGACGGCGCGTGCATCGCCGATCTGAATCACGACGAACTGGTGAGGGCGAAGCAGCGCATCGGGTATGTGTTTCAGAAGCCAGCGCTGGTCCATAACTTTACCATATACGACAACCTCGCGCTGCCGCTGCGGTACCACCGCGACCTTGCGGAACGCGACATACGCGCAACGGTTCATGCGTGCATGGAGGAGATGGGGCTTTTCAACGTCGACGCGAAATATCCCAACGAGCTGTCGGCCGCGCAGTCTCGGTGCGCGGCGATCGCCCGTGCGCTGGTGATGGGGCCGTCGCTCCTTTTCCTCGACGAGCCAACGTCGGGCGTTGACCCGGTGACGGCCCGCGGCATAGCCGGCGTGCTCAAGGGGCTCAACGCCTCGCGCGGGATCGCGATGGTCGTGGTGTGCACCAGCATCGAGTTCTTAAAAGGACTGCAATGCCCGGTGACGGTGCTGCAGGACGGAAAATTGCATGATTACCGCGACCCTGCGGTCGTGTCCGCGGGCGCGGGGGACATGTTTTCATTGCTTCGGGAAGCGCTATGAACAGATCCTCGGACATTTCTCGGCCCTCGGGCGAGGCGTTCCACCGGCGATACCGGAACCTGTTCGTGGGCGTTTTCATTTTGATCGTCGTGGTCATCCTGGCCATCCTGTTTCTTTTCACCGTCTTCCGCGACCGGCTTGAAAAATGGGACCACCTGTTTGTCAAGTACGACACGGCAAGCGGCCTCGCCAGCAACGGCGCGGTGACGATCTTGGGGATGAAGGTGGGCAGCATCGAAAAGGTTTCACTCAACCCGGCGGGCCACATCGAAGTGAAGCTGAAAATCAAGCGCATGTACACGCCGTATATACACCGCGACAGTAGGGCCAGGCTCCAGCAGAAGAATGTGGCCATCGGCGACTGGGAAATCGACCTCACGCGGGGGAGCCCCGATTCGCCGTCGGTGAAAAGCGGCGACACGCTGTTGTCCGAGGTGCAGGCGCCGCTCGCGAAAACGCTCGACCAGGTGACCAAGACGGTGGAGGTGCTGCAGAAAATCCTGCAGGACATATCCGAGGGGAAGGGCACCGTGGGCAGGCTCATCAAGGAGGACACGCTGCTGGTGCTCGCCCACAGCACGGCGCGCAACGCCAACGGCCTCATCCTGCGCGCGTACACGACGCTCGCCCGCCTCGACACCATTTTGGCCAAGGTAGCGCAGATCGGCGAGAAGGGCAAGGACATCGCGGATTCGGTGAAGACCATCGCCTCGAAAGTCGGGACGCTCGTCTCTGATGTCAACCTGCTTGTCAAAAGCGTGCACTCCATGTCGCAGGACCTTCCCTCGGTCATGACCAGGGTGCAGGCCGACATCACCGAGGTCGAGCTCCTGCTCAAGGCGCTCCAGAGCAATTTCATCATCAAGAGCGGCATCAACAGCCAGGCCGACCCGCTCATGAACGACAACCCTTCAAGATGACAGGGGAGAAACGGTGAAACGCTGGATAATGACCGGTGCCCTGTGCGGATGCGCGATGCTGCTCTTCTGCGCCAACCCGCTCAAGGGAAAGCCGCCGTACTGGTACAACGGGTACGTGTACGGCACGCGCGCGGCCGGTTTTTTCGAGGAAGGCAAGCTCCAAAGCGCGCTCCTGTTCTACAAAAAGGCGCTCGCCCAGGCGCAGAGCCACGACATTCCCGAGCAGGCGGCCCTGTACCGCTTCAACCTGGGACGCTGCCTCATGGAGCTTGACTCGTGCGACAGCGCGGCCGCCTGCTTCGCGGCCGCGCACCGTGAATTCGCGCTTGCGGGAAAGCAGAACGAGGCGCGCCAGGCCGCCGGGTTCGCGGCGCTTTCGCATGCCGCCGCCGGCCGCAGCGACAGCGCGCTTGCGTGGTACAAGATCGGCGCCATCACGCCGGAAAAAACCGCGGACAAATCCTTCTGGCTCATGGTGCACGGCAGGCTCGCGTGGCTGCGCGACCACACCAGGGAGGCGCTCGCGTACCTCGACGAGGCGTATGACCTTTACAAAAAGCAAAAGGCCTGGCACGGCGCGGCCGACGCGTGCCTCCGCCGCGCGGTCGTGTACCACTACTTCGGCGATTATGACGAAGCCGCGAAGCTGCTTGACGAGGCGCTTGCACTCGGCGACAAGACGCAGCTGCGCTTTGACCGCTGGCGCATCCTGCTTGCCGCGAGCGTGGTGAGCACCTGCAAAAAGGACGTGGAAAAAGCTCAATGGTTCTATGAACGGGCGGAAAAGTGCATCGTTGAAGGAAAAAAGGTCCCGCAAAAGGAAATGGTTTTGTCATGTATGAAAGAGATTCCCTGGTAACTATTGATTTGTAGATGTGCTGCTTGATGATTTTCTTCATATTTTTTTTCCTTGAATTATCAATCCATCCACCCTGTAAAAGTTGACAAACATTCCAATTGGCCTTATATTTTCAAGTGAAACTCACCTCTTGGATTAATGGTTGATCGGATGGCAACGTGAAAGCTCGATCATGCTTGAATTTTGGATTTCTGATAAAGAAAGGGTCGATTTCCTTGGCTTTGTTGATCTGCTGCTGCTTCCTGCACAATACTCACGCCCAAATAAACGCGCGTATCGTCCCGTCGGCGCAGCAGGTGCGGGATTTTGCCGGGTCGAGCCAGGTGAAGCTTGTGTTTGTCAATGGCCTTGACTCCGCGGCCTGGTATGTGTATTATGTCGATTTTTCCGAGTCCGCGCCGGTCTTCCACAAGATCGCCGCAACCCAGGGCGCCTGGAACACGAGCATTTCGCCTGACGGAAACTATGTTGCATATTCGACGGGCGCCGAGGGAACCCCGGCGGTCTCAGCCTGGGTGTGCCGGCTCGCCGAAAACGCGACGCCGGTTCTTGTCACGCAGGGGCGCGCGCACGAGCCGCGGTTTGTCAAGGACACCGCGGCGCGCCAGGTGATATACCAAACCACGTGGCAGACGGGCGACTGGAACGGCCTCGGCCAGACCATGATAAGGGGCATTACGGGTTCTGGGCCCTCGCCACGGGACTCGGTACTGTACGCCGCGGGCAGTTTTCACTGCGGCCTGTCAGTTGATAAAAGATATCTTGCCACCACGATGTTCGAGCCGAATCCCAGAATGGCCGACCTGGCCACCGGCGCCGTGTACACCCTTCATTCCCTGTTGTGCAAAAACAAAACAACGCAGGCGGACACCGTCATCAATCCGCAGGCCTGCAACGGTTCCGTTTCGTCAAGCGGCATTTTCACCAATGTGATGCTGTACATGGATTTCGGGATTCCCTCGCAATACACGCACCAGGTTCTCGGCTCATGGGGATTTCACCAGCGGATCTTTGCCGCCTCCACCGCAGGAGACATCATCCGGTGGTATGATTTTCCGGATTCGCTCCTGCCTGTCAATCATGACAATGTCACGTTCGGGGGATGGACGCATTCGGAATGGTCGGTCAACCATCCGTATTACGGCGTGGCATCCAATCTTGTCTCGCGGTATTTCCAGAACGGCGGCAGCTATGAAACCACCGAACTGTGCGAAGATGTCTACGCGATCAACCTGAAGACCGCGACGTACCTCAAACTGGTGGAATCGACCGACAATTCCCTGACGTCAACAACGCACCTGGAATGGCCGGGGCTGTGGATTCAATTGCCCGCGTCATTTACGGAAGACACGACGTGGCTGGCGAACCAGTCGGCGGTGAGACAGAATCGGGTGCATGGTTCAGGAATGAAGAGATCCGTTTGGATTTCCGGGCATACGGTATGGTCAAGGGAGCCAATTGCTGGAGTGGAGGGGTTTGATGTGGAGGGAAGGTTGATTTTTGGGAAGAAGTATGATGGTGGGGTTCACAGCATTAGACTAGAGGAAATTATGCCAGTAGGGATTTGTATAGTACAGATTGAAACAGAATCGAGGAGGCAGTTGCTTAAGTGTGTTGAGGCACGATAAAATTATTTCAGAATATAGCTGCATATAAACGGCTGTCAATTGATGCCTGCGATAGTATATCATGTAAATGACAAAAAGCGCATTAACACTATTTCTACAACCCCCTAATCATCTCCTTCAACGCCCTCATCGACTTTCCCGCGGCCTCCCAGAAAAACAATCCATACGGTATCTGCACCGCGTTTTCGTACGCCTTTTCAAACGCGACTCCCTGGTGCCGCGACAGCGGCTTGTGGGAGGCGTCATCGATGGCGATGTCGTCTTCGACCCGCAGCAGGGTGTCTTCGGTTTCGTCGCGCGCGAACGAGGACACCTGGCTGGTCATGGAGATGTACAGGTCGGTCTTGCCGCCCGGCACGGCCGGGGTGAGGAAGCACGAGTCGTGGAGGTATTTGTTGACATAGGTGTCGCCCGCGAAGTCTTTCGGGATGGAAACGACGCTCACCGCGTTGGCCCTGTACGAGAGCTCGTAAGTGGCGGGGATGATGTTGAACATGAGCTGCTGGTCGGGCAGGTTGATGCCGAGGTCGCGCGCGTCAAACGGCGTGACGCCGGGGATGCCGGCCGCGAAGTCGGGCTTGAGCATGAGCGAGGAGCCCTTGGCCACGTAGGGGATCCTGAAGTCCCTGAATTCCACCGAGCCGTCGGGACCGGTCACGCCGCCGCACACTTTCTTGCCGCCGGGCAGCACGCCCACGATGGTTATGGCGGGCAGGGGCGTGGTGTCGATGAACGCCTGTACCTTGAGCGGCGCTGCGAGCACGGTGCCCGGTTTCCCGGTGATGATGTACTCCTCGGACCGCAGCGAGAACTTGTTGAAGTACGCCTGCATCACGGCTCGCGCGTCGTCAAGCAGGGTCGAGCGGGGGGTCGATTCGTCGGTGGAAACGCCGCCGATGGGCGATCCCATGCGGCCCAGCGTGTAATAGATGGCAAGGATCCCCAGGTTATACATGCGGGAATATGCCTTCTCTTCCAGCGCCGACTTCATGAGCGTGTAGAACCGCAGCGAGATGGCATAGTACTTGGTGTTGGATTCCTCGAGCATCCTCTTGACCTCGTCGCCCGGCACCGTGAAGGACAGCGTGACGTCGCGGCCGGCGAGCGACTGCGCGCTTTTTGCCCTTCCGAGACAAGAATCGGCGAAGGTGTTGAAATGGAAGCGCTGGATGGCGTTTGCGGTGTCCACGCTCACGTCGGCCTCTTCTGCCATCCATTGCCATAAGTCAATCTTAAAGGCGGTGACGGCCGCGCTGCGCAGCTGGTCGGCGACGTCCTTGGTGAGGGGCTTCTTGAGCTTGATGGTGGTTGCGCCGGTAACGGGGCGCGGCCCGCTTGAAGGCTGTGCGAAAAGCGCTGCCGCGAAAACCAGGATGATCAATACAAGACTTTTCCGTCGCATCAGTCCTCTCCTTGGGCCGCGAAACCTTATTTTACCGTTTAACCGGCGTGTTGGCAACCCCTAAAGATACATCCGCCACTTTTTTAGCGGCAAGGGTTGACGGGGACGTTCAGCGCGGGATTTTTTCCATCATCATCCGGGCAAGCGCGCGGGCCTGCTGCTCGGTGGGTGCCTCGGCAATGCAGCGGACAATGGGCTCGGTGTTCGACGGCCTCACATGCACCCAACCGTTACTGCGGATGATCTTGAGTCCGTCCTGCGTGTCAATGGTTTCGTTTGCGAACCGGCCCGCGAGCGCGGCGATGACGTCGCCGGGGTTGCTGCCGCAGGGGATCTTTTCCTTGACAATGGAATAACTGGGCCAGCGCGCCGCGAGCGCGGTCACCGGTTTTTTACGCTTTGCCATGAGTTCGAGGATGAGCGCCATGGCGGTCAGGCCGTCGCGCACCGTGGAAACCGCGGGATAAATCACGCCGCCGTTGCCTTCGCCGCCGATTGCGCAGCCGTTTGCCGCCATTGCCTCGACCACGTTCGCCTCGCCGATTTTCGTGCGGAAAACCCGAACGCCGAATTCCCTGGCAACGTCATCGACCATCATTGAGGTCGAAAGGTTGGTTGCCACGTCGGATTTTTTCTTGGAAAGAACGTTTTCGAGCGCAAGCACGAGCGTGAGCTCTTCGGTAAGGGGCTGTCCGGCCTCGCCCATGAGCGCGAGCCGGTCCGCGTCCGGGTCGAACGCGAAACCGCACCACAGGCCGTTTGTTGAGGCGAGCAGGCGCGAAAGGTCCTGGAGGTGCTCGGGCCGGGGCTCCGGATTATGCGCGAAATCGCCGTCGAGCTTGTTGTGCACGCCCACCCAATCCACGCCGAGCCGCTCGAGCAGCTGGGGGAACATCGCGCCCGCCGCTCCGTTGATGGAGTCAACGGCCACCGTGATGCGCGCCTTGCGGATTGCCTTTGTGTCAATCGCGCCGAGGATGCGCTCGAGGTGCGGACGTATCGCGTCTTTTTTCTGCGGCAGGGTGCCGGGTGCGGTGATCGCGGCGTCGGCTCCCTGGAGCGCGAAGGCGCGATAGACCTCGTCGCATTCCTTTCCTGTAAAGAGCCTTCCGCCGGCGTGGACCATTTTGTACCCGTTGTAGGGGAGCGGGTTGTGGCTCGCGGTGATCATGACGCCCGACGAGGCGCGGAAATGGTCAACGGCAACGCACGCGGTGGGCGTGGGCGCTATGCCGATGTCAACGGCAATGCCGCCGCCGGCGGCGATGCCGTCGTAGATCGCGGCGGCAAGCATGGGGCCTGTCGGACGCGTATCGCGCGACACGACAACATCGCCGCCGCCGGCAAGCCGCGTCTGGATGCGCGCGATGGTGTAAACCAGGTGCGGCGTCAGCGTTTCGCCGATAATGCCGCGTATGCCCGACACGCTCATGATGGGAAGGCTTGGCACGGCTATTTTCTCCTGGCAATAAAATTAAATCATTTCACGCCCGTGTTTTTGAAATCATTGCCGGTACCTTTCCTTGACGGCGTTAAAAAAAGATTCCTATGATTCCATCTTTTTTTTATAAACGCAGTATATTATAATTAATCCGAAAAGCAATCCATTCTGAAGCGCTGCAAATCTATGCCCATCGAACTGCTTTACATCATCCCGATTTTGGCCATTGTCGCGCTCGGATTTTTAGTTATCATGAATGCGCAAAAGCGCTCCATGGGCGCGCAACAGCCAGGTGTTCCGGCCGCTGCGCCGTGGGGAAAGCTTCCGGGCGACACCAAATTCCTCGCGGCCCAGAAATCCACCGAAGAACGGCTCAACGAGTACGAGCAGACCATTGCGCAGATTAACAAATCGCTTTCAAACCAGCACCTGGTGATAGAGAAAATCCAGGAGGAAAACGTCACCAACAACGACCAGATAGAAAAACTGCAGACAAAGCTGCGCGAACTGCACAAGGAATACGACATCGTCATCAGCGAGAATTATTCGCTGCGCGCAAAGGTAAAGAGCCTCCAGAAGAAACTCGAGACCGCTCCTGCGCTCCCTGGCATGGCCGATGCCGCGGCGGAAGCTGTTCCGTCCTCGCAGGCGGCGTCGGGCAAGGAGCATGTCGAGATGAACATGAATCTCTACGAAGATACGCGCCTCTTCAATTCCGATGACGGCAGCGAAATTGAAATTTCCGATCTCAAGTAATCCCTCTTCTTTCCGTCCCAACATCTTTTAACGCAGCTTTAGCACCGTTTTTTCCGCATTTTCCGCAAGTTCATAAAAGACAATATATTGTGCTTGTAACTATGAAATTACGCAATATATTGTGGTTTTTCATCTCACAGGCGCTTTTTTGTCTTTTAAAGGAAAAAAATATCGGAGCAAAATAATTAAAAAAAACTTGACATCCTTTCCTCTATTTAGTATTCTAAAGGGAGATAAAGGTAAAATTAGGGAAATTTAGGGAAACACCATGCGTTTTAGAGGTACCTTCGAAGCCAGCGTTGACAATCAGGGACGCGTGAGCATCCCCGTCAAATTCCGCAATGCTCTGGAGGCGCAGGCCAAGAAAACGTTCGTGATCTGCCGCGCGCCCGGCGGGTGCCTTCGCGCGTACGCGCAAAACATGTGGAACAAATACGAAGACGAGATATCCGCATGGCCGCAGACGCCGGCAACCGTGCTCCTCAAAACCACGCTCTATCGCACCCTGCAGGAATCATCGCTTGACCCGCAGGGAAGAATTGCGTTAAGCCCTTCGCAGATGGCGATGGTGGGCATCGGGAGAAACGTCACCCTTATCGGCCAGCTCGGCTTTATCGAAATCTGGGACACCGCCCGTCTCAATAAATACGTCGGGGACCAGAAGGATTTTGACAAGGTGTTCTTCAAATCCGTTGACGCCGCGGCGAGGAATGTTGGACGCTAACGAAGTCTACCATGTTCCCGTGCTCCTCAAAGAGAGCGTGGAAGCGCTTGCGGTGAAACCGGAGGGGACCTATCTCGACGCGACGGTGGGAGGCGGCGGGCACTTCAGGGAAATACTTTCGCGTCTCGACAAAAGGGGAACCGCCATTGGAATCGACAGAGACCCCGACGCAATTGAATGGTGCCGCGCCGCCACGGGCGGGAACGCGGCGACCGTCATCCTCGAGCAATGCGCGTTTTCACGGTTCGGCACAGTTCTTGACAAACACGACATCGGCGCCCTTGACGGGCTGCTGCTCGACCTCGGCGTTTCGTCCCGCCAGATCGATGCGGCCAACCGGGGGTTTTCGTACATGAAGGATGCCGCGCTCGACATGCGGATGGACCCTTCGGCGGACATGACCGCGGCAAGGTATTGCGCGCAGGCGAGCGAGCATGAACTCGCAAACGCCCTTGCGACCTACGGGGAAATAACGAACCCGACGCGCATGGCCGCCGCCATCAAGAAATGCCAGGCGACGCGCCCGCTGCGCACCTCCGCCGACCTGGTGGGGTGCCTTAAACGGGAATACGGCCCCGCACTCGCCGTGAAGGTGATCGCGAAGGTGTTCCAGGCGCTCAGAATAGCCGTGAACGGCGAGCTTTCCGAGCTTGCGGCCTGCCTGGACGCGGCGTTGTCGTATGTAAAGAAGGGCGGCAGGATCGTGGTCATTTCCTATCATTCGCTCGAGGACAGGATCGTGAAGAATTTTTTCCGGGACAATGAGCAGGCCTGCACCTGCCCTTCGGTTTTTGAACGCTGCCGGTGCGGAAAAAAAATAATGGTTAAGCGCCTAAACAAAAAAGTGATCCGGCCCTCGGAAGACGAAGTGAGAAAAAATCCCCGCGCAAGAAGCGCGCGGCTGCGCGCGGCCGAGAAGGTCGCTTAGAACACGGAAGCATCGCATGCAACAGAAAACAAAATTAAAAACATCCCAGGGGCAGACGCATGCTCCGGTGCTCAAGCTCCGCCAGCTCATCGCGGGAACCGTATGCGTCGCGTTCCTCATCATCTGGCCGCTGTTCATGGTGTCGAAGCAGATATTCATCACCGATCTTTCCATGCGGGAAAGCGCGCTGGCCGACAGCCTCTCTGCAGCGGGCAAGGAGCTTGCCGCGCTTCGGCTCTATAACGAAAAGCTGTCGAGCACCGCGCGCATCGAGGCGATCACGCGGGAGCACCGCGGCCTTGAATATCCCGCGGCGGCGCAAATCGTCGTGATACGCGAAACCAGGAACTGCGCGGCAAACGGAAAAAAAGGAACGGGCTTTTTCACCTTCATCAAAATGCCGTTTTTCAGGGGGAGAGGATAATGCCCACCTTCAAGGCGCGGATGCTTTGCATCGTCCTCCTCCTGACGCTCTGCGCCGCGGGTATCGTGGCGCGGCTTTTTTACATCCAGGTGCTGCGCAACAAGGAGTTCGCCGCCGAAAGCAGGAAGCAGGCGCAGCAGCGCGTGATCCTGGTTGCGAAGCGCGGCGACCTCCGCGACAGGAGGGGCCGCGTGCTTTCGACGAGCGTGGGCAGCCAGCTGGTGCTGCCGGCCGAGATGCTCGGGCCGCAGGACCTGCCCGCCGATTCGGCGCGCCAGCGGATAGCGCTGCGCCGCGTCTATCCCTTCGGCGACGCGGCGGGCGCCGTGCTCGGGTACGTGGGCAAGGACGGCTCGGGCCTGGGCGGCGCCGAGTTCTTTTTTGACAAGCAACTCCGTGGGGAAAACGGCTGGGCCATCGTGATGCGCGACGGCCGCAACCGGAAATACCCCACGATCGACCTGCCGAGAAAGCAGCCCGAGCCCGGCGCCGACGTGTACCTCACCCTCGACATCGACATCCAGAAGATCGCGGAGAACGTGGTGCGCCAGTCGGTGGCGGCACTGGCCGCGAAGGGCGGCATGTGCATCGTGATGGAGCCGGCCAGCGGCGCCATCCTCGCCATGGTGAACGAGCCGGCCTTCAACCCGAACATGCCGGCCCGCTACGCCCTCGATGCCCGGCTTAACAAATGCATCGGCTATACCTTCGAGCCCGGCTCCACGTTCAAGACGGTCACCGCGGCGTGCGCCCTGCAGGAGGGCGTGCGGAAGGAGACCGACATCATCGACGGGAACCAGGGCGTTTACGAGGTGTATGATGAAAAGATCCGCGACGAGAAGCCCTACGGCAGGCTAACGTTTTCCGACGCGCTGGCCTATTCGAGCAACGTGTGTTTCGCCAAGGTGGCCAACGACATCGGCAACGACCGCCTTTACAAATACGCACGCGATTTCGGGTTCGGTTCCCAGACTGGCGTCCAGCTTCCCGGCGAGGAATGCGGCGTGGTGCATCCCATCGAAAAATGGTCGGGCCGCACGCGCGTGACCATGGCCATCGGCCAGGAGGTGGGCGTGACGCTGCTGCAGATGTCGCTGCTGTTCGCCGCGATCGCCAACGGCGGCGTGCTCGTTGAACCGAGGATAGTGGGGACCGTCCGCGCGGCCGGCGGGACCATGCTTGACAGCACGGCAGTAAAGCCGGTGCGCCGCGTGGTCTCAAGGGAGGTGGCCGGCCGGCTCACCGCCATTTTGCGCACCGTGGTCACCAAAGGGACCGGCGTCAAGGCCGCGATCCCCGGGATCGCCGTGGCGGGCAAGACCGGGACCGCGCAGAAGTTCGACAAGGAGGCGGGCACATATTCGAACCTTCTGGGCTGGGCGTCGTTCATCGGGTTCGCGCCCGCCGAAAACCCCCTGCTGCTCTGCGCGGTGGTGATTGACGAACCGCAACACGGCGAGATGGGCGGCATGGCGGCGGCGCCGGCGTTCCAGAAAATCATGAGCCAGATCATTTCGCACCCGCAGCTCGAGTTCGCCGAGAAGATACTCGGCCGGCCGGGGGCGGACGGCGCGATCGAGGCGGAGGAGGGAACGCCGGTGCCCGATCTCGTGGGCATGCCTTCGGAGATGGCCGCCGCGGCGCTGAAGGCCGAAAACATCCCGTTTGAGATCGTGGGCGGCGGGAAAGGGAAAATTGCTTTTCAGGAACCGGAGGGGAAAAATCTTCTCGCTCCTACACGGAAGCTTTTGCTCTATACCACGGTTCAGGATTCGGCAAAGCCCGGGCGCGGCGACATCGCCATGCCCAGCTGCGTGGGCAAGGACCTGCGCGAAGCGGTGAACGCGATGAACCTGAAAGGGCTTTCGCCCTATGTGATCGGCGCCGGCATCGTCACACGCCAGGGGCCCATCGCGGGCAACCTCGTGCACCATGCCGAGGCCTGCACGCTCGTGTGCTCGTTTGGCGCACCGGCCGGAAAAATGTAGCGGCCGTCAAGGGGGAAAACGGCTATGGCAAACGGTTTGCAGGAGTACATGGAAGCGGAAATCAACGTGATGCTTCAGGAAATTGGGCCGTGCGACAATACCGAGTCGAAGTTTTTCACGGAACAGGCAATAGCGTGGATACAGAAAAACGCCGCCGGTTTCAGAATGAAGTGGGACAAGAAAAACGGGAAGATCGTCAAACGAACAAAAAAGCGGCCGGCTGAAAAACATGACGTGGAATGATCTGACAAAGCAGCTCGAGGTGCGCCAAAGCGGCGGCGGCCAAAACCCGGTTCTCACCGGCGTCACCTGCGATTCGCGCACCGCCGGGCCGGGCTCGCTGTATGTGAGTATTCAGGGCTTCAAGGTGAATGGCGACGCGTTCATTAAGAGTGCCGTTGACAAAGGCGCAAGCGCGGTGCTGTCGGAGAACCCGCAGCCGGCCTGTCCCGTGGCGTGGGCGCAGGTGCCGAGCGCGCGCCGCGCGCTCGGCCTTGCGAGCAGGGCGGTGTACGGCATCGACATGGCGAAAATCAGGAGCGTGGGCGTGACCGGTACCAACGGCAAGACCACCACCGCGCACCTGCTGCAGACGCTGCTTCAGCTCGTTCACGGTAACGACGCCGTATGGATGTTCGGAACAATCAAATATTATGAGGCCGGCAAGACCGCGGCCGCGCACAATACCACGCCCGAGGCGGTTGAAATTTTCCGCGACATCGCGGCCGCGGAAAAAAAGCCGGCGGCGATCGTGATGGAGGTGTCGTCGCATTCGCTGGCGCTCCACCGGGTTGCCGGGCTGGCATTCGACTGCGGGCTGTTCACGAACCTCACGCAGGACCATCTGGATTTTCACGCGTCAATGGAAGAATATTATCATGCGAAAAAAATGCTTTTCACCGAATACCTGAAACCCGGCGGCAGGGCCGTGATCAACACCGACGACCCGTACGGGCAGCGACTGGCCAGGGAGCTTGCGGGAAACCCCCTGGTGACCTTCGGCAGGAACGAAGCGGCCGACGTGCGCATCGTTGACTGGCAATGCGGGTGGGGCGCCACGACCGTCACGCTGAGCTTGAAGGGACGGCGCGAAATTCTCACCTCAAGGCTCGCCGGGTTCTTCAACGTTTACAACATGACCGCGCTCGCGGCAGCGGCAACGGCGCTCGGCATCGGCATGGATACGGTGCGGCGCTGCTGCGAGGCTGTGGAGACCGTTCCCGGCCGCATGGACCGCGTGCCGCTCGACGCCCCGTTTTCGGTGTTCGTGGACTACGCGCACACGCCCGACGCGCTTGTCAACGTGCTTTCCACGGTGAAGAAGATCGGCGCGGGCAGGCTCATCTGCGTGTTCGGCTGCGGCGGCGACCGGGACAAAACCAAGCGTGCACTCATGGGGCGGGCGGTGGCTGAAAACGCCGACGAGGCCGTGGTGACGTCGGATAACCCGCGCAGCGAAGATCCGCAGGCAATCGTGCGCGACATCTTGAGGGGCATCCCGCTCGATTTCCCTCACACGGCTATTGTTGACAGGAGAGAAGCGATACGCAAGGCGCTTTCCATGGCCCGGCCGGGCGACTGCGTGGTGGTTGCGGGCAAGGGCCACGAGGACTATCAGGAGATAAAGGGCGTTCGCCATCATTTTGACGACCGGGAAGAAGTGATAAAGGCTTTTTCGGAGGCGAAGGCGCATGCGCGTTGAGGCAAAAAAGGCGGGCGCCGGGCTTACGCTCGGCCGGTTCGCCGACTACAGCGGCGGAACATCGCGGTTTTCCCCGCATGAGCGGGCGAAACGTATCAGCGCCGTGTGCAACGATTCGCGCAAAATCCAAAAGGGCGATGTGTTTGTCGCCCTCGAAACGGAAAGCGACGACGGGCACAAGTACGTGAAGAGCGCGCTTGACCACGGCGCAACGGCGGCCCTGGTATCGAAAAAGAAGTTCGGCTTGTTTTCGGACGCGGAAAAGGCAAAGTGCATCGTGGTCAATGACCCGCTCGCGGCGCTGCAGCGCGCGGCGTCAAAGTATCGCGCGACGCTCGGGTGCAAAATGGTGGGTATCACGGGAAGCAGCGGCAAGACAACGGCGCGCGCCTTTATTTCGTCCGTGCTCAAGCAGACGCAGACGGTTTCCGAAACGCGCGGCAACCTCAACAACCACATCGGCGTGCCGCTCTGCGTGCTCGGCTTTACCGGCAAAGAAACGGCCGGCGTCCTCGAAATGGGGGCCAACCACCACAGGGAAATCCACGTGCTCTCGAGCATCGTGCGGCCGGACATCGGCGTGATCATGAACATCGGCTACGCGCACATCGGGTATTTCGGCTCGCTTGACAACATCGCAAAGGCGAAGTTCGAGATCGCCGACGGCATGAAAAAAAACGGCGTGCTCGTGCTGAACGGCGACGATCCGCTGCTCGTGAAAAAAGGGAAAAAGGCGAAAATGAACGTGGTGTATTTCGGCATGGCAAAGCACTGCCAAGTGCGCGCGAGCGACGTGCGGCTCACCGCCGAAAGGCACGCGCGGTTCACTGTTGATAAAGAAGAATTCGAACTGCCCATGCCCGGAGCGCATTTCATATACGCGGCGCTTGCCGCAATCGCCGTGGGACGGCAGTTCGGCGTGGGCGCCTATGCGATGCGCGCGGCGTTTTCGGCCATGAAACCGGAGCCCCTGCGCGGCACCATCGAGGAAAAAGCGGGAAAAACGTTCATTGTTGACTGCTACAACGCAAACCCGTCGTCAATGAAAAGCGGCATAGACCTGCTCGTCGCGGTGGCCGGTAAAAAACCGAAAGTGGCGATCGTGGGCGACATGCTGGAGCTGGGAAAATACTCGTCACGGCTGCACGCGGCGCTCGGCCGGCAGCTTGCCGCCGCGGGCGTCGACCGCATCATTGCTATTGGGGAATTTGCGCAGACCGTGGCCAAAGCCGCGGCAGCGGGCGGCGTGAAACAGAAAAATATCCTTACCGCCAAAACCAGCGAAGCCGCCGTGGCGTCCGCAAAGGCGATGCTCAAGCCGGGCGACACCGTGCTGCTCAAGGGCTCGCGCGGCATACATCTCGAGACCGTGTATCAGGGACTTGACGCGGCGGCCATGTCGGTGAAATCATTGTCCCTTCCCAAGTCGTACCTACCGAAGCGCGCGGCAATCATCGGCGCGGCCCGAAGCGGCATCGGCGCGGCGAAATTCCTGATGCGCAAGGGCGTGGAGGTGTTCATCAGCGACATCTGTGCACGGGAAAAGCTCGACAAGCTGCTTGCCTCAGCCGGCCTTGACGGCATCGGCCGCGAAGGGGGCAGGCACAGCGACCTGGTGCTCGCGAACGACGTCGTCATCCTGTCGCCCGGCGTTCCGTCGGACCTCCCGATCCTCACGGAGGCAAAACGCCGCGGCATTCCGGTGTGGTCGGAGATCGAGCTTGCCTACCGGTTCACCGACGCGCAATTCCTCGCCGTCACCGGGTCAACGGGAAAAAGCACCACCACGAGCCTGCTCGGTGCCGCTTTGGAGGCCGCGGGCAGAAAATACGCGGTGGCGGGGAACATAGGAATCCCGCTTGTCAATGCCGTGGAAGGGCTGTCTTCCGACGCATTGGTGGCGGCCGAGATTTCGAGCTTCCAGCTCGAGAACATCGATTTGTTCAGGCCCAAGGCCGCCGCCGTGCTCAACCTCATGAAAAACCATCTTGACAGGTACGAAAGTGAAGAGGCCTACTACAACGCCAAGAAGCAGATCGCCCGCAACTTCACCTTCGACAACCTGCTGGTGCTTAACTCTCGCGACGCGCGCCTCGTGGCATGGGCGCACGAGATGATCGTGAAGACCAACGTTTGCTTTTTCGGCGCGCCCGCCGAGGGCCGCGACTGCGTGTGGCATGAAAACGGCGTGATGTGGGCGCGCTTCGGCGACAAGGCCCGCGCCCTGTTCCGGGTGACCGACATGTTCCTGAGCGGGCCGCACAACTACGACAACGCCTGCGCCGCGGCCGCGCTCGCGATCGCCGCCGGCATCGACGACAAGGCGATCGCTTCCGGCATCTGCGCCTTCAAGGGGCTGCCGCACCGGCTCGAATACGTCGGCGAGGTGAGCGGCGTGAAATACTACAACGATTCCAAGGCGACCACGGCCGAGTCGGTGCAAAGCGCCGTGACCGCGTTCGGCCGCAACGTGCACCTGATCGCGGGCGGCCGCGACAAGGGCTGCGATTTTTCTATTGTCAAGGATGCGATCAAAATGAACACGCGGGGCGTGTACCTGATCGGCGAGGCCGCCGGCCGCATGGCGGCCGAATGGAAGGGACTCACGCGGATCGCCGTGTTTAAATCGCTTGAAGCGGCCATGCGCGGCGCGAAAAACAACGCCCGGCCCGGCGACGTGGTGGTGCTGTCGCCCGGATGTTCGAGCTTCGACATGTTCGACAACTTCGAGCACCGCGGACAGGTGTTCGCGTCGCTCGTGCGCAAACTGAAAGGGGAGGCACGGTGAACGGCAAGCTGTCGCGCATCGACCTGGGATTGTTCATCGCCACGCTCGTGATGGTCGGCCTGAGCATCGTGATGGTGTACAGCTCGTCGTTCGCGCTCGCGCAAAGCAAGTTCGGCGGCTCGGATTTCTTCCTCGCGCGCCAGCTCGTGCGCGCCGGGCTGGCCCTGGCGTGCTTTATGGTATTTATCAACGTTGACTACCATTTCTGGGGACGCCACAGCACCGGCGCATACTTCGGCGTTATCGCGCTTTTGCTGTTCGTGCTCGTGGCGCCGGCCGCAAGGGCGATCCACGGCGCGCGTAGATGGATTTCCCTCGGGTTCATCCAGTTCCAGGTTTCGGAGCTCGCGCTTCTCGTTCTGGTCATCCTGCTCGCGGCGCAGCTTTCTCGGGCGGGCGAGGAAATAAAAGACACCAAGAAGCTCGCGGGCTTTCTCGTGAAAATAGGGGTCGTGTGCGGCCTTATCGGGCTGGAGCCCAATTTTTCGACCGCAGCGTTGGTGGCGGCCATCGGTGTCGTGCTGCTGTTCGTGGCAGGCGCCCGCATCTCGCACCTAGCGGCGCTGATTGGCGCGGCGATTCCGTTCGGCGTTCTCGCGGCATTCGGCGCCGGATACCGCAGGCACAGGATTTTCGCTTTTTTGCACACGCCCGGCCATTCCGGCGATGTGGGGTACCAGGCGTATCAGGCGCTCATCGGGCTCGGCAACGGCGGCTTGTTCGGCGTGGGCATTGGCCAGGGCGATCAGAAATATTTCTACCTGCCCGAGCCGCACACCGATTTCGTGTTCTCGATACTTGGCGAGGAAATCGGGTTCGTGGGACTTCTTCTCGTTCTCCTGCTGTTCGCGTTCATCGTTTACTGCGGAATAAAAATCGCGCTGTCCGCGCCCGACACCATGGGACGGCTCATGGCGTTCGGGTTCACGTTCGTGTGCGCGATTTACGCGCTGATACACGCGGCCGTCAACGTGGGGCTCGTGCCCACCACCGGCATCCCGCTGCCGTTTTTAAGCTACGGCGGCATGAGCCTGGTATTCACCGTGGGCAGCATGGGCATCCTGCTCAACATTTCGAGCCAGGGGCGGCGTATGCCGTCGATGCAGTTCAGGAAAATTCACCATCTGCCGCGGGACAGGGGTTAATATGGCGGGTGTTTCGAATCCATTGATCGTGATTGCCGCGGGCGGCACGGGCGGCCACATTTTTCCCGCGCTGTCGGTTGCGCTCGAGCTGCGCAGCCGCATGCCGGCTGCGTCGCTTTTGTGGATCGGAACGAGCCGCAGCCGCGAGAAGGAACTGTGCGAGCGGAACGCAATACCGTTGGAGATTCTTGACGTGGAAGGAATTCGGCGCGCATTGAGCCTGAGCGTTTTGCGCGCAACTGTCCGGTTTGTCAATGCATTTTGTACAATGGTTAAGCGGTTCGGAAAAAACAGGCCGTCCGCGGTCGTGGCGTTCGGCGGCTACGTGTGCGCTCCCGTGCTGAGCGCGGCGCGGCTGCGGCGCGTACCGTATTACCTGCAGGAACAGAACACCATTCCCGGCCTTGTCAACCGGCTGTTTGCGCGCAATGCGGCCGGGGTGTTCCTCGGGTTCCCGCTTGCGGGAAAGCGCCGGTTGGCCGGCATTGGCGAGGTTACCGGAACGCCGGTGCGGTCCGGCGAAAAATCATATGACGGATTCAACTATCCGGATGGCTTTGACAAAACGAGAAAGGCCATTCTGGTATGCGGCGGCAGCCAGGGCGCGCAGAGCATGAACGCGCTGCTTGCCGCCCCGGTCGACAAATGGGCCACAGCCGGCACGCAGGTGGTGTGGCAGACCGGCGGCCCGTCGTTTGCCGGACTGTCGGAGCGTTTCAAACGGCGGAAAGGAATGTTTTTGTTCCCCACGATAACGGATCTGTACCCATTTTACGCGGCCGCGAAGCTGGTGATCGGCCGCGCCGGCGCATCGACGCTCTCCGAGGTGAGTTACTTCGGCCTGCCGTGCGTGCTCATCCCGCTGCCGTGGGCTGCCGAAAACCACCAATGGGTCAACGCCGGTCTGGTGGAGGCGCAGGGATGGGGGATTCGCGTGGCGCAGGACGATGCGTGCGGCGCGAACGTGGAAAAAGCCGTGGAGACGATATTGTCAAATGAGAAGACGTTTAACACGATGCGCATGAGGGCGCTCGACAACAGCCCGGCCGACGCGGCGAAAAAAATCGCCATGGCGCTTTCGAAAGACCTGGGACTATGATGCTGCTCAACCAGAGGAAAACGGTTCATTTTATCGGCATCGGCGGCGTGGGCATGAGCGGCCTTGCCGAGTTTCTGCGCACGGCCGGCTACACCGTGACCGGCAGCGACCGCCAGTCGTCCGCGATCACGAAACGCCTCGAATCGCTGGGCATTACAATTCAGTACGGCCATGCACCGAACCTGGTGCGCGACGCGCACCTCGTGGTGTATTCGAGCGCGATAAAAGAAGAAAACCCGGAACGGGCGTACGCGCGCGACAATAAAATTCCGGTCATGCGGCGCGCAGAGATGCTCGGCGAGCTCATGCGCATGAAGTTTTCCATCGCAGTTGCGGGAACGCACGGCAAGACAACGACCACGTCGCTCATCGGGCAGATTTTCAACGATGCGGGCATGACGCCGACGGTGATCGTGGGCGGGATCCTGCGGCGCTACGACACCAACGCGCTCGTCGGAAAGGGAGACATCCTGGTGGCGGAGGCGGACGAATTCGACCGGTCGTTTCTGAAAATGTTCCCGTCGGTCGCGGTGGTGACCAACATCGAGGCCGACCATCTGGATTGCTATTCAGGAATTGACGACATAAAGGCGGCATTTCTGCAGTTCGCCAACCTCGTGCCGTTTTACGGCGCGCTGGTCGCCTGCGCCGACGAGCCCGGCGTGCGCGAGCTGCTGGCGGGCTACGCGAAGACGGCGATCACCTACGGCGTGTCGCGGGAGGCCGATTATTCGGGCCGGGACATACGGTTTACAGGAGGGAAAACTGCCTTCACGGTCCATAAGAAGGCGCAGAAACTGGGCGTCCTCGAGCTCACCATTCCGGGGCTCCACAATGTCAAGAATGCGCTTGCCGCATGCGCGGTGGCGACCGAGCTCGGGGTTGATTTTGGCAAAATCGCCAGGAGCCTCGCCGGTTTCGGCGGGATCAAACGGCGTTTCGAAATAGTGGGGCAAAAGGCGGGCGTCACCGTGATCGACGATTACGCGCACCATCCGAGCGAAATCGCGGCGACCATCGCGGCGGCGCGCAGCGCCGGCTACAGGCGCGTCGTGGCGGTGTTCCAGCCGCACCTGTACACGCGAACGCGCGACTTTCTCGACGGGTTCGCGCAGGCGCTGTGCGCCGCCGACGAACTCGTGGTCACCGCGATTTACCAGTCGCGCGAGGAGCCGATTGCGGGCGTCAACAGCCTCGCCATCGTGGAAAAAGCGAAAAAACTCGGGCATGCCCATGCCCGTTACATAGAGAAAAAGGCCGACATCGCGGCGCAGCTCGCGCCTGAGTGCAGGGCGGGCGACGCGGTGGTGGTCATGGGCGCGGGCGACATCAATAAGATATGCAAAGACATACTCTCGGGGATCCGGGATGCATAAGCATGTCGGTGCGAACCGGCGCAGAAGGCACGGTGAAAAACGCCGCGCGGCCGGCCGGGCCATGGGAAAAGCGGCGTCCGGGCTTTTGCGATACGCGAAGTTCGCCGTCATCGCGCTCCTGGTGTGCGGCGGCGGCATTGTCGCGGCGGTAAAGCTCGTGCCGTGGGTCAACCGCTCCTCGCTGTTCACGGTGAAGACCATCGTGGTTGACGGGTGCGTGCGCGTTGACAAGGCGGAGGCGGTGCGGCTGATCGGCATCGCTCCGGGCATGCGCATGACGCAGGTGAAGCCCGCCGCGGTGCGGCAGGCGCTCGAGCGAATGCCGTGGGTGCGGCGGGCGCACGTGGCGCGGCGCTTCCCCAGCACCGTGGCGATCCGCATCGAAGAGCGGCAGCCGATTGCGCTTGTCAATTGCGGCCGCGTGAAATACCTCGACGCCGACGGTGTGATGCTGCCCTTGTTCGCCGCCACGTATTCGAACCTTCCCGTGGTGTCGGGGTTCTGGCCCGACAGCGCGGGGCGGCTCAGCGAGACCGCGCTCTGCCGCGTTAAACAGTTTCTGGCGGACTGCGAAGCGTCGAACGCGTCGGCGGCGAAGCGCATCTCGCAGGCGGATTTTTCCCTGCCGCGGACCGTAAGGATAACACTCGAGGACGCGCCCGCGGTGATTGAAATCAACGAGGCTCAGACAGCGGAACTGCTGCGGCGGCTGCAGCAGATCGTGCAGGGCGAACAGAACGCCGCCAGGGGGCTGCCCAAAAGGATCAACCTGTGCTACGAAAACCTGGCGTACCTGCAATGGTAAAGGAAACTATCAGTCCCTGTCCGGTTGGGCGGGACCATCATATACCATTATTCTAGTGGAGGAGTACCATGGAAGACAACAGTTTCATTGGCCTCGATATAGGGACAACTAAGATCGCGTGCATCATATCGGAGATCGGCGCCAATGACGAGCTCAAGATCGTGGGCGTGGGAGTGAGCCCGTCCGACGGGCTGCGAAAGGGCGTGGTGGTGAACATCGACAAAACCGTCCATTCCATTCAGAAGGCGGTGGAGGAGGCCGAGCTCATGGCCGGCGTGGACGTCGAGTCGGTGTATGTCGGCATCGCGGGCGACCACATCCGCGCCATCAACAGCAAGGGAGTGGTGGCCATCTCGCGCGAAGACAATGAGATCGCGGAACTTGACGTGGTGCGCGCCATCGACGCGGCAAAGGCAGTGTCGATCCCCATGGACCGGGAGATTTTGCACGTGATCCCGCAGGAGTTCGTCGTCGACGAGCAGAAGGGCATCAAAGACCCCATTGGCATGTGCGGGGTGCGGCTGGAGACCCAGGTGCATATCATCACGGGCGCGGTGACGAGCGCGCAGAACATTTACAAGAGCGTGGAGAAGGCCGGTCTCAAGGTGCGCGACCTGGTGCTGGAACCGCTGGCGTCGAGCTACGCCGTGCTCGAGAAGGACGAGAAGGAGCTCGGCGTGGCGCTCATCGACATGGGCGGCGGCACCACCGATATCGCCATTTACTTCGACGAGAGCATCAGGCACACGGCCGTGGTGGGGCTGGGCGGCAAGAACGTGACGAGCGACATCGCCATCGGCATCCGCACGCCCATCGAGCGGGCCGAGGAGATCAAGAAGCAGTTCGGCTGCGCCTACTCGCCGCTTGTCAAGGGCGACCAGTACATCAGCGTGCCGGGCGTGGGCGGCCGCGAGCAGCGCGAGGTGAGCAAGGCGGTGCTGTCGTCTATCATCGAGCCTCGGCTCGAAGAGATTCTGTCGCTTGCGCTGCGGGAAATAAAGCGCACCGAATACGCCGACATGCTCGGCGCGGGCGTGGTGCTCACGGGCGGCGGCGCGCTCATGGAGGGCATCCAGGAGCTGGCCGAAAAAGTGTTCGAGATGCCGGTGAAGATCGGCGTGCCCACCGGGTTCGGCGGCCTCACCGAGGCGGCCAAGTCGCCGATCCACGCGACGGGCGTGGGCCTGTGCATCTACGGCGTGAAGCACGGACGCGGCAAAAAGACCAAGAGAAGCCTTGCCGGCGAGGACAGCTTCAAGAAGATATTCGACCGGATGAAAGCGTGGGTGAAGGAGTTCTTTTAGGGGAAGAGGGGCTGGGGGCGAAGGGGTGAGGTCGGAAACGAGAAAAACAAAATGAACAGAATTTCCTATATATCAATCACACTCTACCTTTAACAGGGGGTTCGTATGGTTTTCACACTGGACGAGAATTTCGGCGCCAAGGCCAAGATGAAGGTGGTCGGCGTCGGAGGCGCGGGCGGCAACGCGGTAAACCGCATGGTGGCGGCAGGGCTTTCGGGCGTCGAGTTCATAGCGATCAACACCGATGCGATGGCGCTCGACAACAACAAGGCGACCCACCGCATCCAGATCGGCGACAAGATCACTAAAGGCCTGGGCGCCGGCGCAAACCCGGAAATCGGCCGCATCGCCATGGACGAGGACCGCGAAAAGGTCTCGGCCATGCTCGAAGGAGCCGATATGGTGTTCATCACCGCGGGCATGGGCGGCGGCACGGGCACGGGCGGCGCGCCGATCATCGCAGAAATCGCGCGCGAGCTGGGGATTCTCACGGTCGCGATCGTGACGCGTCCCTTCTTATTCGAGGGCAAGGTGCGCGACCGCAACGCGCGCAAGGGCATTGACGATTTGCGCAAGAACGTGGACACGATCATCGTGATTCCCAACCAGAAGCTTTTGTCAATTGTTGACCGCACCACGTCGCTCATTGACGCCTTCAAGATCGCAGATGACGTGCTGTACCAGGCCACCAAGGGCATTTCGGACCTGATCTCGGTGCACGGCCTGGTAAACCTCGACTTCGCGGACGTGCGCACCATCATGAACGGCATGGGCGACGCGCTCATGGGAACCGGCTACGCCGAGGGCGAGAACCGGGCGCCTACCGCGGCCGACAACGCGATCCACAGCCCGCTGCTCGACGACATCTCCATCATCGGCGCAAAGGGCATCCTCATCAACATCACGGGCGGCGAGGACATGACGTTGTACGATGTCAACGACGCCACCCAGACCATCTACGACGCCGTGGGCGAAGATGTTGAGACCAACATCATTTTCGGCGCGGTGACCGACCCTGCCATGAGCGGCAAGATCCGCGTCACGGTGATCGCCACCGGCTTCAGCGAAGAACGGCTTGAGAAGAAAAAGGAAGAGGTCAATGCGACCAAGCTTTCCATCAAGCTGCCGACGCCCCCGCAGAAGGCGCACGCGGAGCATGCCGCGGAGCAGATGTCGTTCAATCTTGCAAGCGCGGCGGCGCCCAAGGTCGAGGAAAAGCCGTTTGTTGAGGCCGCGATCAAGGAGGAAAAGGAAGAGCCAAACCTTCAGGTGCTTTCCGGCGCGCCGGAAGAAACTCCAAGGCAGGTGGTGCATGTTGTTGCCAACAACAACGCGGCAACGGCCTCGCAGCAGCTTGAGTTCCCGGCGTTCCTTAAAAAGGAAAAGACGGCAAAGAAAGACGCACATTTTGTGGTCTCAAAAGGCAACATCATCGAGCACTATGAGGACGACATGGATGTGCCGACCTTTTTAAGAAAACAGATGCAGTAACTCATCCACCGGCCCCCTTCTCTCAATGAGAGAAGGGGGAGAAAGGGAGGAAGACAGTCCGTTCACTTCAGCAATCATGAGGAGCATTCATGACCGAGCTTGAAGAGAAACTGATGAGTCAGGCAAACGCGATACACGACAGGATTTTCCCGTGTGCGTCGCGGAAGGAGTTCCAGTATTGCTTTACCCGCGAGAACGACCAGCTGTTCTTCTGGTACAACACCGAAGACCAGAGCACGCACGTGATCGCGGCCGATCTCAGACAGTGTGAAGAGAAAATGTGCAGTTAGTGGAGTGTAGGGTGTAAGTTCCCCGTAAAAGTTCCTCAACCCGGGTTTTAGGGTGCCCGGGTATCTGCCGGTACGCGGGGGCCATGGGGCCCCCGCACCCCCTTTACAGAATTGCTGATTCCGGAGCGCGGGTATATGTATTTTCTTTTTAAATGAAAAACCGCAGTCCAACCGCTTCAACAAAGAGGAATATTTTGGAAGGATTCAGGAAGTTGTTTCCCAGGATATTGTTTTTATCTTCTGGAACAGCAGTGTTGCTTTTGGGTTTATTCCTGGTTTACTCCTTTGCCTTGATTTCACCTTCACCCCAGTTCTCCCTCCGTCTGTTTTTAACAGCACTGTTTACGCGGGGTTCCCTTGTGGTCGAGGGCAACAATGGTTGGCTGTTTTTCAGGCAAGGGTTTTCCTATGAAGTAATGCCGTGGCCGAAGGAAAATGGCGTAACGATTATTGATTTTAACCGGAAGCTGCAAATGAAGGGCATTCGGCTCTTCGTTGTTCCCGTGCCCGATAAGAGCGATGTTTATCCGGAGTTGCTGAACCTGGGTGACCCTGTGACGGTCAGCGTACAACGCGAAAGCCTGATCAGGAATCTGCGAGAATCTAATGTCAATGTCATTGACCTTCTCCCGGTCTTTCGGTCTTTGAAAGGCCGGGATACCTTGTACTTTAAGTATGATTCACACTGGAATCAAACAGGCATAATCATTGCGGCCAAAGTAATTTCTGGTGAAATAATGAAATTGGAGCCCGCGTTGTCAAAGCAACTGGACTTGCAATCAGTAGACACCGTTGGGGGGCGCTTCGAAGACCTCTACACCGCTCTGAATAAGGGCGCGCAACGTGGTAGGGAAACCCCTGCTGCTTGGAAGGCAGTAGTTTCAGGTGACGGGCAAATATTCAAAGGTGGCAAGGACGCTCCAATTATGATTTTTGGCGATAGTTTTACCGAGATCGGCCGAAGCTATGGCGCGCAATTGAGTTCACAGATAGCCCTGTTTTCAGGGATTCCTGCGCGGACCTTTTTTAGCTTGGGCGCCAACCTTGATGGGCCGCCCATACTCGCCTCGTTTTTAAAACAAGCGAAGACCAAACCTAAAATCGTAGTGTGGGTTTTTATTTCGCATGCTCTGCAAAAAAAATTAAATTCCTTTGAATCCCAAAGAAATCTTCAATGAAAGTGTTTTTTTAGCACCGCGGATGGAAGAGCGATATCGCGAGAAGTGAAACGGCGAAGCAACCGCTCCTAAATCCTGTCAAAAACACGAGCTGCTTCGCTCACAATGACAAACCGCGCCTTTGAATCCCATAGCGAGCGACTATAAGTATGTTTTCCCTCCATAGGAATGGAAAGCTTCCCCGCAGCTCGCTGCGAGGTTTTTCAATTTTTGGAGGTTCCCTCAAATAAATTCGGAGGATAATTGCTTGAGGATAAAATATATCCTTTTAGCGGCAAAGTAACGGCCTGGGTTCGTCATTCTGTTCATGATCCCCATTGCGCCGTTGCTTAATAAGTTGACACGTTCCCCACGTGCGCCGTATTTTATCATCCATGACAAATAACCAATCCATCCCTGCCGGCACACAGACCAACGTCCTGCGGAAATGGCATTCCCTTGCCGCTGCATTTAGAATCGCCCTTTATTCGACCGCCGTCCTTGTTGCGGCGGTTCTGTTCCTGTATTCGTCCGTCCGGGGCAGCGAGGAAATCATCGACATATCGGTCAAGGGCATCAGCGACAACCACAAGGACGGCGCGCAAAAGGACCGCATGGAGGCCATCCTCGACGCCAAGCGCCAGGCCTGCGAAAAAGCCGGCATCACCATTTCCGCGAAAACAACGGTCGAGAACTTCAAATTGGTCTATGACTACGTTGAATCGCAGGCAAAGGCGGTGCTGCTGCCCGGGTTCCAGGTGATCGACGTGGGATACATGGAAGACGGCACGTATGCGGTCGTGCTCATCGGGAAGATCAAAAAAAGCGACGCACCCACGGGCGACCGGGCGCAATTCACCTTTCTGATCTGGCTCACCGACAACGGGAAGGACTTCCCCGACAAAGCCGCGGCAGTTGACAAGCTGTACCAGTGGTTCACCTCCTTCAAATGCGAAAGCAAATTCGGCGAGGTTCCCCTTGATAAAATGGAAACGGAGCTCACCGCCGTCGCGCGGAACGACTCCCTGTATTACGGCGGCCGGCGCTTTTACGCGTTCACCTACACCTGCCCGCCCGCCGACTATGTTTATACCCAGCGCACGCCCATGACCAACGGCAAGACCGAAGTCGCCGATTTCAAGATACGCCTGCGTCCCGGCAAACGGTATATCATGGACATCGCGCACAGCAATGCGGTGTATTTCGACGAACCGCAGGCCTATGAGGGCACGTTCAAGCACCCGAGGGAAAAACTTGCCTTTCCCGACGATTTCAAGCCGCTGTTTACAACGGATAAAAAATGACCCGCCGCGTTCACGACGCGCCATGGCTCCAGGTGCGCGATACGGAAATCTTTTCTGACTTTTGCGCCAGAACGGGGATACGCCCCGGCCGGCAGCGCGACCTGCTCATACCGCAGGTCGCCGCCGCGTTTAAAAATCTGCCGTTCGAGAACCTGACGAAAATTCTCAAGGCCGACACGGTGATCAGCGCGTCCTCGGCCATGCGCTACCCGGACGAACTGCTCGGTGATTTTTTGAAATGGGGAACCGGCGGCACATGCTTTTCCCTCACCGCAAGCGTTGTTGCCATGTTCGATCGCCTCGGCATCGAAGCGTACCCGGTGCTGGCCGACCGGCATTACGGTCCCGACACCCATTGCGGACTCGTCATCGTGCAGCCGGGCGGCGTACTGCTGCTCGATCCGGGATACCTGCTGTTTGCACCGGTCAATGTGCCTGTTGAGAAGCCGGCGTTTATCGAAACAGGGTTCAACACCGTGGAACTGCGGCCGGCAAACGGCGGCCGGCTCGAGCTTTACACGAGCGTCAAGGGAAACCGCAAGCTGCGGCTTACGTTCAAACTGGGGCCGGTGAGCGACAGTGCATTCGGCAAGGCGTGGGAGCAGTCGTTTGCATTCGAGATGATGAGCTATCCGGTGCTGACGCGCACCGTGAACGGCCGCCACCGGTATCTGCAGGGCAATGTGCTCGCGGAGCGCGATTCCCAGGGAACCAAGCGCCTCATCCTCACGCAGGAAAAACAAATTGAATTTTTCTCCGCCATCGGCGGAATGGACAAAAACATCGTCACCCGCGCACTGGAGATCGTGAAGTATGGCCTCGACTCAAAAGCCGCCGTTCGTTAAATATTTCATTGCGGTGCTGTTGAAGGACCCTGCCGTCCTGGAAAAGGTGCGACCGCTGTTCGTTGAAGAATGGGGTGCGATTGATTTTGAAGGAGCCGATCATGCGTTTGATGTCACCGATTATTACGAGCCGGAAATGGGAGCGCCGCTGTACCGCCGGCTGCTCGCGTTTGAAAAACTGGCAGAGCCCGGTTTGCTGGCTGACATGAAACTCGAATGCAATAAAATTGAGAACCAACTGGCCGTTGGCGGCAAAAGAACGGTCAATTGCGACGCAGGGTACCTTGACCACAACAAAGTGGTGCTCGCATCCGCAAAGGAAGCCGGCCAGAAGATTTACCTCGATAAGGGAATTTACGCCGATCTTGCGGGAAGGTACAAGGCGGGGAAGTACCAGCCGTTTGAATGGTCGTTCCCGGATTTCAAGGATGGGAGGTATGACCGGGACCTTATTGAAATTCGAAATAAATATTTGGATCAAGTCAAGAAATGCAAGAAGGAAACAGCATGAAAGAGTGGCATGGTAAATAATCAGAACATTATAATCTGTCAACTAATCGATTTCGGGTCAGTTACCTACCAATTGTCATGATTCTCAAGCAATATTTCCTTTGAATCATCCAAATATTTTTTACTGTTCAGGCTCCGGCCCTTAAACAGCACCTCGCGGGCGATAATCCATATCTGGCCCAAAAGCAGCGATACTTCTTCCGTCAGCGGTAGGTTCGACAGCAGCGGGAAACCTGTACCCGATAGCTCGGCATCGAGAAAAAATGACGCCGGCTTCACGCTGATGCCGTTCGACGCCTGCCATTGGGAATCTGAAAGGTTGACATACAGCGTCGCGCCTTCGAATTTTTGACGGACAAGGTTCCTGCCGGTCAAAGCAAAACACCGCCGTCCACGGAGAGCGATTGCGCCGTCGGAAACGATCCTCACGATCGAGTTTGCCGGCAAATTGGCTATAGTTGCCGTGTCATGATAAGTCTCTATTGCGCAAAGGTCGGAAGTCAAATGCACCGGTCGGTCAAACACCACCTGTAGGGAATCAACCGGCGTAGTATTCGTGTTGACAATCCAAAAACGATTTCTCTCATGCAGAATAAAGACTCCTTGGATCAAACGAAGCCGTTTCATCGTGTTCGAAACGGTGTCTATGCGCAGGGCATTATTTGACAATAGCGACTCGACCGCGTCCGTGAAACTCCTTTTGAGGCTGCCTCCATTCGGGCCGGCATACCGGTGGAGGTACTGATACAGGACCGTGAGGCCGTTTTCCCTGATGAGCCGTTCCTGCTCTTCTTTTCCGGCGCAATCGGCAAGCGACCGTTTCGTGGCCGAAAACCATCCATTGACAAGCGGGCGTTGCCTGCAGTGGTACGGCATCGAGGGATTCTTTTTCAGCGTGTTTATCCGCCTTGTCCGGTACAGGCGGATCTGGTTTACGGCGATGCGGCACATATCGCCCCAGAAATACGGGCTTGTTCGGGTCTCGCCGCTGCATTCGAATCCCGAGAATGCCTTAAGAAGTTGATGAAACGGAAACAGGGAGGTTATTTTTTCATTCCAGTAAATGTTTTCGGCGTTCTTGGAATGGCAGATGAACGTGTCGGAAGGCCCTAATTCCCTTTGAAGAAACTCAAGGGCTTTTCTTGTGGATTCTCTAAGATTGTTTCCGGCCGACGCGCCGTGCAGGCACAGCTCGTAGCCCATGGCGCGCAGCTTCTTGCAGTAATCAAGATAGCGGGCATCCTGCAGGGTGACGCCCCGCAGCGTCGAAGCGGGAGCGGGAGGGATGCCGCAGTTGTCGGAGGGCTCAAACGGCCAGACCGTTTTTGTGGTCAGGAAATGCCGTGACGAGAGAAAGTCATACACCGCTGTTATCTGTTCGAAGGTGGCGGCATCGGTGTCATCGGTGACGCAGAACCCCGCCTTGTAGGGGTGGGGAGGCCAGATGACTTTCCCGTTTGTCATTTTTTGACGCCCTTGATCATGATGATCCCGGCAAAATCGGCGGCAAAGGGAACCTTCTCAAGGACGGTTTCCGCCGCTTTGAGGAGTGGCAGCAATGACGAGGGAAACCTTTTTGAAATGAACAGGAACTTCTTGATTCTCCTTACGCCGAATCCGGCATCCAGGAACAACCTTTGCGCTTCGACGGTGGAAAAAAGATGGTCGAAAATATGCCTGTTGATCCCCGCCGCCCGCTTGATAAAGATATGCCACGGTGAAAGCCTGTTGGGGAAATCGATGACGGCAATACCGCCGGGCTTCAGTTTTTTATGAATGGCTTTCAGCGCCTCGTGCGGGCGCGGACAAAACCGTATGGTGGAGAATGAGAATACGACATCGAACGCGTCGTCGGGAAGGCGGGACAGTGTTTCGGCATCATCGGCAATAAAAGTGACATTGGCGATGCCGTAATGCTTGAGCCGCTTTTCCGCGATTTTTATGCTTTCGGGGGAAATGTCCACCGCGGTCAGCGAATCGAATTTCTTCGAAAGCAGGGCGGTCATGTGGCCGAAGCTGCATCCGATTTCCAGGGCCCTTGACGCGCGGGAAACATCGGTGCCGCACAGCCTGAGCGCCTCCGCCACCTTGCGGTCTATGAAATAGTGCGCGGCGGGCGATTCCGGGACGCGTTCGGTGCCGCCCTGTTGCAGCCATTCCCGGGTGTCCTTGTTTATCGCCTCCCGGTCGTATTTTGCAATGATCTTCTGCTTGATGTTCTCTGCGGGCTCGTTCATCACGCGCTCCTTGTCAAAAGCAACAAGTCTACGGTTTCGCCTTGCCTTTTTCCTTCATCTCAATCACCAGGCCCTGCGCCACCGCAAACACCGCAATGCACCCCATGATGCCGAACAGCTTGAAGTTCACCCAGGTGTCGGTTGAAAAATTATAGGCCACGAACAGGTTGACGCATCCGATCAGGGCAAAAAAAACACCCCAACTCATATTCAACGCGGCCCAAGATTTGTCCGGCAGGCTCATCTGTTTTCCGAGAAGGCCTTTCATGGCGTTTTTCCGGAAAAACATCTGGCCGCCAAGAAGCACGGCGCCCATGAGCCAATACAGAATGGTGGGCTTCCATTTGATATACGTTTCGTTGTGCAGCAGAATGGTGGCGCCGCCGAACACCGCGATGATAGCAAGACTGGCCCACATCATGGGCTCGACTTTTTTTCGCCTGACAAGCATCCAGCCGATCTGGAGCGCGCTTGCCGCGATCGCCACACCCGTGGCGACGAAGATCCCCTTCAGTTTGAAGGCGGCAAAGAACAGGATGACGGGAAGGAGGTCGAAGAGAAGTTTCATAAAGAAAAAGGCTTTCTAATGAAAAAACTGTTCGGCAATCAATAGGGGAAAATAACTGTTCCGTAAAGTAACAGCGTAACAAAGAGACATGAAAACCAAGTTGTAATCAACCGGTCCATAGATGATCCTATTCAATTCAGAAGCGCAGAATTTCCTTGCATCCGGAGAAATTATCGGGTAAAATGTAGCAGAGAAAAGGATCGGAACCATCTTCCCGCAAAAGGCGCCATGTGAACCACAGGGAACGCCGCAAACACCCCCGGATCAAGAAACAGCTCCGCGTTGTTCTTTACAAGAAGAAGTTTCTATTCATCTGGGACGGCAGGCATGTCGCCGAGCTGGTTGACATCAGCCTGGGCGGCGCGCAGGTCAGCACGAAAAAGCCGCTTAAACTGGGCGACCGGGTCGTGATGTCCCTGCAGCCCAGGGCCTACAGCCCTGCGGTGCATTTCCACGGCAAGGTGGTGTGGGTGAAAACACAATACGCACAGGACCACCGATACATGCAGGCTGGCGTCGAGTTCACCACCGTGGGATCGGCGCATCGAAAAGTGTTGAAGCGTCTGTCAAGCGGGGCTGCTCCCGCGGAATAGCGCGTAATAAATCATCAATGAACTCCGGTGAGCCCTGCGCCGGCTTTTTATTTCTCCGCGACAAAGCAATGCCCGAGCATTTCCCTTCCGGCCCGTGTCTCGACCGCTGATTCGCACGTGACTGTTTTAAATCCGCCCCTTTGCATGACCGGAAGGAATTCTTCTGCGGTGTATTTGCGGAACACGCCCGTATTGGTGTAGGGGACCGTGTCCATGGCGAGCCGGTCGGAAAAATAAAGCACGGCCCTGCCGCCGGGTTTGAGCATCCGGAAAATTTCGCCGAGCTCGCGCTCGGGCAGCGGCCAGAAATAAACGACATTGACCGCGAATATCCTGTCGAAAAAGTTATCCGGAAACGGCGCGGGATCCATGTCCCCGAACATGAGCTCGGCCTTGCCCGACTTTATGAGCTGCCGGCTGCGCCGTGAAGCTTTTTTCACCATGGATCGCGAAAAATCCAGCCCGAATATTTTGCCGGACTTCAGCCGCTGCGCCGCAAGGGCGATGCCGATCCCCGGGCCGAACCCGATTTCAAGGACCGTGTCGGCCTCCCGTATTTCGCATTTGTCTATCGCCCGTTCTATCCTGGCACGGTTGTTCTTCTCCATGAACCGCACCGCGTACAGTGCAAGAAGGCCGGAAGGCCTGCGGAACTGGCGCGCGAGAATATGGGCGAAAAAATTCATACAGGGAGCCACGCTTATTTCTGATGAAGTTTTTTAAGCACCCAGGCGATGTTTTTCCCGAGCGTGTCCATGGTCGCAATCCCTTCCTGGTCTTTTTCAACCTCGCCCTTTTCGCGTCCCATGCCGATGTTCCAGTACGAGGAGCCGACGATGATCATCTGGGTGATGGTGAAGAAGTGGTTGATTGAATCGAACGCGTGGATCGCGCCCGCGCGGCGCACCGCGACCACGGCCGCGCCCACTTTGCGCTTGAACAGGTCGCCGCCGGCGCGTGCCACAAACCCGGCGCGTTCCATGAGCGCCTTGGTCGCGGCGGTGCAGTCCGCGAAATAGGTGGGTGAGCCGAGGATGATGGCGTCGGCGTCGCGCATTTTCCCGATGAGTTCATTTGCGCAATCGTCACCCTGCGCGCAACGGCCGTTTTTGGAGTCAAAGCATTTGTAGCAGGCAATGCATCCGCTGATTTTTTTGCCGCCGAGCTGGATCAGTTCCGTCTGGATTCCTTCTTTTTCCAGTTCAGCAAGCACGCGGTTTATCAGAATGGCGGTGTTGCCGTTGCTGCGGGGGCTGCCGTTGATGGCAAGGGCTTTCATGTGAACTCCTTTATTCAATGGAAATCACAATTTGATGATCATGAAAAATACTTTCGGATTTGAGATCAAAGTGAATGCGCGGAAAAAAATGAGGATGAATGGCGGATCAGCGCCTGCAAAAGGAAAAAACAAGGTCCTTGGTGGGCATGAACACCTTCTTAGAAAAGAAATACACCGTTGAATCTTTGCGCGTAAAAACCGAGTCGCTTTCGTAGGATAAGAAATTAAGGATGGCATGCGACGGAACGGTAATAAAATAATTGCTGTTGCCGAGCGGCTTCCGCCAGGTCTGGGTGGTGGTGAGGATGTAACGTCCCGAGTTCTTTTTGAGTTTCTGGCGATACACGACGGTGGTTTTGCCCGTGTCGTTTTTGGCGATTGAGACCGGGATGAGGATCATCGCCTGCCCGGGATTGGATTGAAAGGCGACCGGTCCGGCCTTGTCGCGCACGCGTATCAAGCAGGGAAAATTGATGGACGAATCAACAGGAAAGGGGTACATGACCGTCGTGTGGATGGCCGAACCGTCCGTGGAGGCAAAGAAATATTCGCCCTTGACGCACATGGTGTCGGGAAGGACGAGGGAGATGAAGATGTTTTCCTTGACAAAGTCGATGTTGCCGGCAAAATTGCGCGCGGGGGCAAGAAGTAAAAAGATTGCAATAACGGAAAGCGCGCGGATCATCTGATTGAAAAGCGTTTTTCAATCGAAGATGATGGGGATTGGATTCTGGCGACATAGGTCCCCGACGGCGGTGCATTGTACCAACTGACAGAATACGTGCCAGGGCCTGAGTTGAAAACTGTTGTGGAATGCATCCTTTTCCCGTTGAGGGAAAAAATATCAATGGTATAGTCGCCGGTTGCATCACCGCCATTAAAAACTATAAGTGCGCCAGCATTGGTTTTCGTGACGCCAACTATCTTTATCGAGGAGGGGGTTGAACGAAAAACCGGATTGTTCGATGCTGTTGCGATGTAATCATCAAACTTGCACACCACGCTGAGGGTGCATTCGGGAACCACGGAAAAGGGGCCGAAATTGCCGCCATACTTAGAAGAGAAAAATGAAAACTTGTATGACGAAACCAGATTTGGCCAAAAGAAACGCCCGTTGGTGTCTGTTTTAATAGACATCTGCATACCGTTAAGGAGTCCGGGAAACGGATTGTAATATGCAAGTTGAAAATTCGGAATTGGAATACTATCACCGTCGCAAACAAGACCTTTTAGACAACCGTAAATACCGGTTGAATCATTTGCATATCCTAACGTCGGAGTTGCATCCAAACACCAGAGAACGCTTGCGTACGTTCCGTAACCACCCTGGTAAAATCCCTGGTACGCTGCCATGGATTGCGTCGGCTGAAGCCTGCGGTCTATAATACATTCCCAGTTAAAGCTGCCAAAGTGATTCCATTGAAGCGTGACCGTGTCGCCCGGATGGAGCTGCAGCGTGGGATATTGTTGAGGAGTTATGAGGCCATAGCCGTTCTTTTTTATTGGGATTTTCGGGTGATAGCTTGTATCAATGCTCTTGTTTACAAGCGAAAAATCGTAGGTAAAGGTATCGGACAAAAGGGTGACGGCATTGAACTTGTTCGAATAAAGAAACTCCACCGTCCAGTGAGTGGGGTCAATAATCTGAACTTCCGACAGCACAACGTACTGAGTCGGAGAAATCGGGTTGGCAAACACGGCAGTAGCCCCAAAAACAGCAGCCGCCTGAATCACTGCGGAAATTATGCGTCTTTTTTGCATGGTACCCCCCTTTACTTTCAGCGCAGAAAAATTCCAGAAAATCGTCTTTCCTATTACTAAATATACCACTGGAACAAACGATATTCCCTAATTACGTTACGTTCCCGATAAAAAGTGTTTTCTGCTGGAAAACCCCTGTAGGAGGATGAAGAAAAGGCGGTACAGGGTATTAATGGCGTTCGATGCTCGCCTCGTCCATCAACCTGCACCCTTCCATGAGCAGCATGGTGGTGCTTGCGCGAAAACGGGGCTTTTCCCCGATGTCGGCGCGCGGCGCGAACGAAAAGGTTCCGCTCATGCACTTGAGCACCTCATAAACGGCGCTCTCGTCACGTGTCTTTCCGAACTGGGCCGAAATCACGTTTCCCTTGACAAAGTTGAACGTCCCGTTCCCGACGTCGGAGGTGAGCGTGAGGATGCCGGTTTTCCTGCCGTATTCCAGCATCTGGAACAGCTCCACGGCGCACAGGTGCTCGAGGTCTCCGAGGAACGCCGACTGGCTGATCGCGGACTTGATGTCGGCGACATTGATGACGTCGGTGGCCTGTAAATGGATTTGCGAACTGAGTTCCTTGAATTCACGGCTGATTTCGGCAGGATCGTTGACAAAACGCACGGAGAACACGCTCGAGGCGACGCGGATCTTGTCCCCGTCGGCAACGGGCGTCGGGGCAAGGGCATAGAGTTTCCGGCCGTTTAAATAGGTGCCGTTTGCGCTCCCGAGGTCGCTCACGGTAAATGCCTTCGACGAATATTGGTATTCGATCTGCGAATGGAAACGGCTGACGCGGGGTTCGATGAGGACGATGGTGTTCGTTTCGGCGCGGCCGATGGTCACTTTTCCCTTTTCAGGGACGGGCACGGGCGCCTCGGGATATCGTACCAGAAACAGGTTCGCCATAAAAAGAAAAATACGATATGGAGTTTATCGGACAAGGGAAATTAGTGGTCTGAAATGATTACTTTTTCAGGATCAGGCGATAAGTATTTTTTAAATTTGATAATTAAATAATATTGCGGATGGGGGAGGTATCCCCCTCGCTGCGGCCCGGTCGCGCTCCAGGTTGTTTTCTACAATTGCATCCTAGAACCAGCGCGGCCGGTGCCGCCTGCTGCAAGATATTTGCATCCGCTGGGCGCACCCGCGGAGAGCAGTTTCTTTGGGACGCGTCATTCATTATTTACAAATGGAAAAATAAATAATGTCCAACACATTCAATTGGGATGATGGGGTCCTGCATCAGGATAAGCCCTTTTTTAAAACCACGCCGCCGTATCAGCCGCTTATTGACAAAAGCGATTTTGACGGACTTGAGGCCGCGCTTCTTGAGCACTTGGACGCCTCGCCGCAGGACACCGACTATTATCTTCCGGCGTACCGGTTTTTCGTGAAAAGAAAGGAGGCCGACCGCGCATCGGCCCTCCTGCAGCTGCATATCGACGGCCTGCGGGAAAAAAGCGGGGACGCCGAAGTGGCGGCCCTGCTGCAGGCGGTATTGGGGATCTGGCCCGACTGCGTCATTGCCAGAAACGGCTTGCTCGCGTTTCTTAAGGCATTCTACGCGGCAAGCCCGCATTATGAAGCATTTGTCAAGCACATACATGCGCAGGAAAACCCCGGCACCGAGACCCTGCGCCTGCTCGAAGCATGGCTGCGCTACGACGAAGGCAGGCCGGTGTACATGCCGGGAAAAGGCGCGGGGCGCGTAAAGGAAGTCAATCTTTCCCTGGAAGTGCTTCGCATCCTGTTTGAAAACGGCGAGCAGGTTTCCTTCAAGATTGACGAAGCGGAACGGTTGTGCCGATCATTGCCGCAGGAGCATTTTTTGAGCAGGAAGCTCGATTCGGCCGCGGAGTTTTCGAAGATGGCGGAAGCGGATCCCGGCGCGCTGCTCGGCCTGCTTTTCTCCAGCGTCAAGAAAAATCTTTCCCTTGCCGAATTGCGCGAGATGCTCGGCGGCGTGGTACCGGACGAGAAATGGGCCGCCTGGTGGGCGCGCGCGCGCAAGGACAGGCGCCTCACCGTGGGCAGCGGAGCAAAACCGGCCGTCACCTGGAGCGATTCCAGCACCGACGCCGAAGCGGCGATCGCGAAACAGTTTGAAACGGCTTCACCCATGGAGAAACTTCACCTGATGCAGAAGCACGCGGGCCGCTCAAAGGAACTCGCGGCAACCATGCTTGCCGGTCTTGTAAAGGACGCGCAGGCGCTGAAAGATTCCAACCCGTCGCTGTGCCTTGAAATCGCGCTGTCGCTCGACAAGGGAGGGCAGTCCGCGCTTTCATTCTCACCCCAAGAGGTGCTTTTGCGCGGCAGCGCCGCAGACATCATTGCCGGAATCGCCGACCGCCTCACGCGCAAAAAGGCCATGGCGCTCACCGCCGAGGTGCGCGAAGACTGGCCGGACATTTTTGCCAGGCTCATGCAGAACGAGCAGGACGGCCAGGCGCTGGGGTTTCTCTATGATTCGTTGCGTCAAAAAGGAAACGCCGAAAAGTGCGACAAGGCGGTCTCGCAGGCGCTTTCTGATCCGTCAACCGCCCCGCGCTTCTATGCCTGGCTCTGCCGCGAAATTCCCTCGCGGCCGGAGCTGCTCGGCCGCGCCAACGTGGAATTCCTCCTGGGACTGCTGCGCGTCCTTGACAACAAGGCATTCAAGGGTCTTCACGCGTCGCTGCGCAGGCTCTTTGACCCGGGCGAGGCGGCCGACAAGGCCGCCTCGACGCTCGACGCTGCCGGCGCGACCCGCGTGCTCGACGCGCTCAACCGCGACTCCGGGCTCGAGGACTACCGCAAGGACCGCGTCCGCGAACATGTTTTCGCCATGCACCCGCACCTGCACGGCGAAAAGAAACAGTACCTGTATGTGACAAAGGAGAAACTCGAGGAAAAACGCGAGGAGCTTTCCCGGCTCATGACCGTGGACATCCCGCAGAACAGCAAGGAAATCCAGCGCACGCGCGAGTACGGCGATCTGCGGGAGAACTTCGAATACCACGCGGCGCGCCACCGCCAGGAAATGCTCTCGTCCCGCGCAAAGTCATTGCACGACGAGCTTGCCGTGACCCGCGACATAGACCCCAAGACCGTCGACGCTTCGAAAATATCGGTGGGCACGCGCGTGGCGCTCTCGGATACTGCCGGACAGAACGCCGGGATTACCCTTACTATTTTGGGGCCTTGGGATTCGGACCCTGCAAAAAATATCCTTTCCTATACTTCCGCGGCGGGAGCTGCACTGCTGGGCGGCAAAATTGGCGGGACAGTGAAGTTTAATGAAAAGGAATACAAAGTTGAAAAGATTGAGGTGTGGAAAAAATAATGTCTCAGGATTGATGCACCGAAGAGAAAATAGCTGGAAGTTGAAGGTTGAAAATTGAAAGTGAAGAATTGAACAAAACCCGTTTATCTTTCAACTTCCACTCATCCTCAACTATGGGATGATAGGTTATCACGTATCGCCTCCATCACCGCTTCAGTGTCCGCCAGATTATCAAACACCACATCAGCCCCAGCGGCCAGCAGATCTTGCTTTGTGGGATACCCGGTTGCCACTCCGACAGCGAGTGCGTCGATAGACCGCGCCGCTTCCATGTCGTAGGGCGTGTCGCCGAACAGAACGGCTCTATTGCTAACGGTCATATTGTAAAGGGCGCCGCAGCGCTTGAGTGCAAGCGCCGCCATTTCCCTGCGTTCGCCGCTGTCGGAACCGAACCCGCCAAAAGTGAAATAATGCCCGACACCGGCTTTCTTGAGTTTTGCCCGGGCGATTTCTTCGAGGTTGCCGGTGACAAGCCCGATATGCGCTCCTTGTTTCTTGAGCGCCTCGAGCAAATCGAAAACGCCGGGAAGAAGCTCAATGGTGTCTGCGGGATTCAATTCGTTGAACCGCTCGACCATCACCCGCATGCAGCGTTTGATCCCGTTATCAATTGTTTTTTCGTCAAGCCCCTTGACCCGCAGCACTTCCCGGATGATCTGCTGGTCGGTCATGCCGTAGTGCTTTATCACATTTGCCTCGGCCTCAACGCCGTATACGGCCTTGAGCGACATGAAAAACGCCCTGAGATGCGCGGACGAGCGGGCGATGAGGGTTTTGTCGATGTCGAAGAGGGCGATGAGCGGCATGAAAGACTTCTCGCAAAGCTTGCCCCCGCGAAAGCGGGGGGACGCAAAGAATTTTAATAATAAAATACAAAAGCCACACCGGTTTGGTGTGGCTTTTGTCAAATGACCATTCGCGATAAACGGCTAATACGTCAATCCGAAACCATACTGATACAGCGGGGCGGATACGTCGCTGCCGACCGCGTCTCCCATAGTGCCCTCATTGACGGGCTCCTGGTTGTTGTTCGCCGGCCAGGTATAGGGGAGTTTGCCGACAAAATTATAGTCGCCGAACAGAACGTCGGAAACGCCTTCGCCTTCAGTGCCAGGCAGCCACGCGGCGACAAGCGCGGTACTGTTGTCGGGAATGGTGCCCAGAACATTGGGTCTTCCGGTGAGCAGGATGGTGATCACCGGTTTCCCCACACTGGCACAGGTCTGCACAAGGGCCGCTTGGTCCACACCGTTTTGCGTACCGAGCGTTATATCCGCTCTGTAGCCTGCATCTTCGGCATAGGGCGTTTCGCCCACGACCACCACGATCTTGTCAACGGTATTGGGAATACCCGTTCCGTTGGCGTAATAGGTGATGCTGCCGCCGCCGGCCGTGTTGATTGCCGCCTGCATGCCCTGGAGAATGGTGGTTGCGCCGGCAATGCCGTGCGCCGTTGTCGATCCCTGCCATGCGTCGCCGCCCGTTTCCGACCAGCCGCCGCACTGCACGCCCATATTGTCGGCCCACGCGCCCACCACGGCGATCTTTGCCGTCTTGCTGAGCGGCAGAGCCGAATTGCTGTTTTTAAGCAGCACAATTGCCTTGCGCACGCAGGCGCGGGCGACGTTCCGGTAAATGGCGTCGGAAAAGAGGGTGCCTAGGGTCTGGTTCGGCATCTGGGTGGTAAAAAGTCCCATTTCCAATTTTACGCGGATGCACCTTTTCGCCGCGTCGTCGATCCTCGCCTGGGGGATCTGGCCGCCCGCCGCTCCCTTGAGCGCGTTGATATACGCGTCCGTATTGTCGGGCTGCATTGCCACGTCAAGACCTGCATTCAACGCATTGATCGGTCCCTGTGTGGTGCCGCCCACGCTTGCGTCGGTGCCCATGTCCCAGTCCGATATCACATACCCCGTGAATCCCCACCCGTTCTTGAGCGTGTCGGTGATCAGGGTCGTGTTGCAGGTCATGGCGAGCTGGGCGTTGTTTGTTGACGAAGTGGGAAAAGAGTTGTACGAGGTCATGACGGCGGCGGCGCCCGCGTCGACCGCTGCGTGGAACTGGGGCAGGTGGATCCTGCAGAGAACGTCCCACGTGCCGGTGGCGGTCTGTCCCCGCATGATGCCGTCCGTTGTTCCGCCCGCGCCCGCAAAATGTTTGCACGTCGCGATGATGGAGTAATCGGACGAAAGGTCGGAGCCCTGCAGACCGCGGACCGCGGCACGGGCGAAATGCTTCGTAACGTCCACGTTCTCGCCCCAACCTTCGTAAACGCGTCCGTTCTTGTCGTTGCGCGGCACGTCGATGCAGGGCGCGAAGTTTTCGTTGTTGCCCTGCCTGCAGCATATGCCGCAGATGCGGTAGGCAAGCTCGGTGAGGAGCGTGTCGCCGGTCGTGGACATGCCGACGTTATGCGGGAAATATACCATGGGGCCGCCGTGCACATAGTCGGTGCCAATGGTGACCGGGATCTTCATGCGCGTTGACATTGCGGCAGTCTGGTTCGACTGCTGCGCGGCCCAGGTGCTGCCTTTAAGGAACGAACCCGCAAAGGCCGAGGTTATATAAGCGGCATTCGACACCTGCACGCACTGGCCCACTTTTTCAGCCACCGTCATGAGCGCGAGGATCGAGTCCGTCTTGGCTTCGATATTGATGGACGTAATGGCGACATCGCCGACATTGTCGGAATAAGTCGTAAGGTTTACGATTTTCGGCGTGTACCCGGTTTTGCCCACTCGCAGCTGGTCGATGGCTGCTATTTTCTTGAGCGTCGGTGACGGCGTGGCCAGTGCTTCTGAAGCTGGTCCAAAGGCGTTCCGGCCCATATACGGCAGGCTCACCGAGGCCGTCTTCGCACCGTCGCTTATCCGTATGACGTAGGTCTGCTGTGTCACTTTCTCGAATTGTGCAAAAGGATTGAGGGAATAGCTGCCCTCGCCAAGCTGTTTGTCAAAGACGCGGGCCACGTGTTTCCCGGCAATGGTGAAAATATCCGCGGTTATTTTACTGCTTCCCTTGCCTACGGAAAAGAGTATTGCGGAACCGCGGAGCATAACGTTAAATGCCGGGACTGATGCGTTTGATGCAGGAAATTGATGGACCGCCGTGACACACGATTTATACATCGGCGGATCGGCAAGGTTCCATTCCGTGGGAGACGGCAGGCAGAAATCACCGTTTGGATTTGAGTAGACATAATCCAGCCGGTTCGCAATGCTGGTGTAATACACCATTGCGTCGGGAACCGGATTGCCGCTGCCGTCAACAGCGCGGCCGGTTACCATGGCGCCGGCAGGGACGCTCAGAAGGGCAACACAAAGTATTGCCTGGATCCATTGCTTCATTTAAAACCTCCCCCTTGAAAAATGAAAAAGTTGAAAAGATTTTGATTTTTGATTGAAAATATCAGTCGATGAAACCTCATGCACGCCAATGATATTTGGCCGTTCTGGTCCAACTAGAAATATAATACTAATTGGAAGATTTTTTAAGTTTTTTTATGACAAAAAGCCTCCTTTTGCGTTGCAAACACCATGAAAAACCCTTTTTATTTTCCCCAACCTTGTATTCCAAACCCATATTGATAAAGAGGATCACCGTATAAAGAATCGCCGGTACCGGTGTTGCACGGCCGGCCTGTGGCGATAAGCCCGCGAATTTTCTGTCGTTCTTGGCCCGTTGCGCCTATATCGTAGGGAAGGTCCCATTGTTCGATTGCGGATTTCGGGTCATTGAGCCCGATCTGGTCTATCGACCGGGGCAGTTGCCACGGCAACCTTCCTCCAGGCGTAAAGTCTCCAAATACGAGCCCCGCAACCGCAGAGCCGCCGCCGTCGCCCAGACGGTACGCCGCAACGAGCGCGTCGGCGCTGTCGCTCGGCCACCCAAGCGCATAGGGCCTCGGCATGATTATCACGACTATCACCGGAATACCTGCATGTTTATAGCTTGTGATGAGTTCGAGATCAGGGAGCGGGATGTCAACGGTGTTCGCGCCCCACGAAGGAATATTGGTATAGTTCTCCTCGCCGATCACGCATACCGCGGCCTTCGCGTTCGTGTGTACTGCCACCGCGGAATCGTACACCGCCCCGGCTTGCACGGCGGCGGCGCGTTTACTTAATGTCAACCAGATGGTGGTGTCATGAAACGAACTGCCCCAGCCGGTATAGCTATTGCCGTCGTTGGCGCGTTCGCCGGCCACGATAAGCGTGTCGCCTGCCGACAGGGTGAGTGGCAGAACGCCGTTGTTCTTGAGCAGGGTCAAGGATGCCTTTGCCGCGTCCCTGGCGAGCTGTGCATGGGCAGGGTCGGTTTGCACCGCGTTGTTCCAGTCGGCGTTGCCGTAGGGATTTTCAAACAGCCCCATTCTGAATTTCACGGACAGGACCCTCGCGCAGGCGGCGTCGATAACACTGTCGGGCACCTGCGACGCGAAGGTCGGGAGGTCAACGTCTCCGGGGCTCGCGCCGGTGAGCACGTCGGCGCCCGCGAGCAGGCAGTCGAGCCATAACGATTTGTCAAGCCATTCGGTGAAGATGGGGCCGTCAAACCGCAGCGAATCGCGCAGGAACCCGAGCATCTGGCGGTTGGTGCTGGCGCCGTTGGTGTTGGTGAAGTAGGCGCTGTTGGTGCCGAGCCCGGCCATGACCGCGGCCGCGCCCGCGGCGAGCGCGGCGCGCCACGGTTTGAGGTGATAGGCGATGGTGACGGTGTCGAACGGGATGTCATCCTGCCCCGCCAGCCAGTGGCCGGGTATGGCAAGGAGCGAGCGCGGGTTGAGCTCCGGGCCGTCGTGGCACGCGGCGACCATGGCCTTTATCATTGCGGCGCCGAAATCGGCGTTCTCGCCGCACCCGTCGCCGATGCGCGCGTACAGCACCTTGGTCCCCACCTCGGCGGTGGGGGAAAAGGTGCCCTTGTACGCCTGGATGAGCTGCTCGTCGCGCTGCATGGCGGCGCATTTGTAAATTATACCCAGGTCGCGCGTGGCCGCCAGCGCCGCCTGCGAGGGGAACGTGGTGGTGTACCCGCTGATGAAGTCGGACGCGGGGACCACCGGGATGCCCCATTTCGCCTGCGCGGCGCGGATCTGCACGGTGTGCAGGTCGCCGATACTGAGCGACGACGACCAGCCTGCGCCGGGATAGTTGAACGCGTTGAAAAACAGCTGCATGGCTTTTTCGGTCTTTGACATGCGCGACAGCAGGTCGCGCACGCGCACGGCCACGGGCAGCCGCCAGTTTTCATACGGCTCGATGGTGCCGTTTTTATTCAGGTCCCTGCACCCGTTGATGACGGCCACGCTGTCGTAGGCCGTGGCCGACGTGTCGATGGTGGGATTATACACGCTGAACGTGCGGAGGGCCGAGGCCTTCCGGTTTCCCGCCCCGTCAACCGACACCACGTACCACCGGTACGTCCACCGGTCGGGGAGCGCCGGCGCGATGATGCTGTCGTCGGGCGTGCCCGCGGCGATCTGTGTGTAATTGTCAAGCAGGCTCGCGCCGGTGTCCGCCCAGTTGTAATCGGTTCTCGAAAGATTGAGATACACATCGTAGCTCACCGCGTTGGTGTCTTTTCCCCACTTGAGCACGGGCTTGCGCGTCGCGGTCACCACGGCGCTGTCGGCGGGGGAGAGGAGGGCGAACACGGTCTTCTCCAAAGTAAAGTTATAGATTCCGGCATAGGAGGAAATCACCGAGCGCGCCCGTGCATATCCCTGCGCCCATACGAGAATGGTGTCCACGGCCGTGCTCCGCCGTGCAAGGTTGCTGGGGATTTTATCTTCATCTAAAAGCGCCAGGCGGCTTTGTCGCGGCGCCTGCCCAGGAAAAGGCGGCGCCTTGAGCACGGTTTTCTGCGATCCCGTCTTGACGCGCACGAAACATACCTGCGCGGTTCCGCGCGGCAGAAAAGCGGTAAGGGCGTAATTTCCCCGGAGAAGCGTCGCATTGACGGCCGCGCTTATCCGCCTGCCCGACAGGGTGAACGTTTCGATGCACACCTGCTCGGCCGCGCCGTAGACGCCGAAGTACAGCGTGTTGTTGACAAATGCCGGAGCCTCAAGCACGGCGTTTTGCGCGCTGCGGGGCAGAGCGGCGAGCTTCTGGATGATTGAATAGGCACCGTTTGCGTCGGTGTGCACCGTGGCCTTTGCGTTCGCAAGGCTGACGCTGGCGCCCGGGATTCCCGTGCCGTTTACGGTCTTTACGGTTCCGGTGAGGTGGATATCCTGGCCAAACGAGGCGAAGCTTGAGCATGAAAGGCAAGCAAAAGCGAGGGCTGCTCTGATCCGAAAGGTCATAATAGCCGCCGGGTTTATATGCGTTCACCACAACGGCGCGTCGGCCCGGCCGGATACTTTCCCGCGGTGGGTCCCCCCCAATGCTCACCGGTCAAGTGAGCAACCCGCTTAGTTGCGAAAGTATCCGGCGTAGCCGGTGCGCGGCCGCGGCAAAAAGCCGGCAGGGCCTTTTCCTGTTTGAAAAGACCCCGCCGTTCGTAAAAGAAAGGAGCCCCCCCTCTTTCTTTCACTTTGTTAAAGAGCGCCGCGCCCCCTGTCTCCCCCCAAAACCCTCAAGGAGACGCGGCGGAAATTTCAATAATCCCCACGCGCGCATTGAACGGAAAAGTTAGAATCCGTCATTTTTCAATCGTAATCCCAACCGTTTTCTGTCCCGGCTTCTGGTTTTCGTATGAAAACAGTATCCAGTCGCTTGACCGCGCCGTCTTTGAAATGTGCATCTCGTCAAGGAAGCCGTTCAGATACTGGATGCCGTTGTACCCGATACTCACCGCGTCGCCGGCATTGTCCCTGGCGGCAGCCGTGTAGGTGCTCGTGATGCCGGTCTCGCTGCTGTCAAGGAAGAACGCGGCCGTTCCCGATGTGCCCGACTCCCAGTTCCACCGGAATACGAGGTAATGCCAGCGGTTGTCGAGCGGCAGGTCCCGGTCCGCGAACGCGTAGCCGTTGCCCTTGCCCGAGAACGACGGCCGCAGTCCGCTCGCGCCGTTGGGCGTGCCGTCGCTGAAGTACAGCTGTTTTTCCCCGCCGTTCTGCACCATGTTCTCCTTGCCCTTGCCGCAGACCACGCCGCCCGCCGCGGCGAGGTTCACCCATGCCGCGATGGTCACGCTGCCGGCGGCCATCTCGGTGACGCCGCTGTTCGTGGAGATCTTGTCGCTGCCGGCAAATGAATGGCCGCAACCCACCACGCCGCTCTGGTCGGTCGAGGAAATCCAGTCGTCGCCGTCCGCGCCGGCGGGGGTTGCGTCTTTGTAAAGCCCGGGCGTGCCCACGCCGCTTTTTTCCTCCTCCAAGTGCCACACGGCGGCGAACCCGTATGCCGTGTCGAACACCGCGTTCGGGTTGGATGCGGACAACGCGGCGGTGTTGCCCCAGAACATTCGCACATATTGCGATGCGCTGTTGCCGTAAATCGTGTCAACGCTTACCCAGACAACGGCCTGCGAAAGCGAAGCGTCCCATCGGGCGGTCTCAAATGCGAGCGGCCTGCCGTTCGCCTTGGTGAAGCGGATGTCCGCGCCGCCCGGCAGGGTCTGACTGAAGTTGAAATTCGACGCGTCGAGCCGCACAAGGAGCGGAAAATGCCCGAGCGCGCCGGTGATGGCCGCTCCCGAAGCGGCGGAGGTGTTTATCGTGATTTTTGCCGAGTGCGGCCACGAATCATAGGGGCTGACGACCATTGTGCCCGGAGAATCGACACCAACATTCGCATAAAGCAAGGAAACGGAACCGGTGCTGTTTGTCATGAACTGCACGGAAGACAGCGTGCATTGCGGCACCGAATCGAACACCACAGCGTCGGTGCCTGCGTAAACCTGCCGGCAGATCGGCGTGCCCTGCACATAGGCGTATCCGGATAGCGCGATGATGCTGTCGGGAAGGGGCAGCACCACGGTCGCGGTTTTTCTGAGCGAGTCGGGCGGGACAACAACGGGCTCCGTTGCCACTTTAATGTTGGTGCGCAAAAGCCGTGCTCCCTGTGCATTATTCACCGCGAACAAATTGTATTCGCCGGCACTGATGTTTTCAAAACGGTAATTTCCGTTCGCGTCCGTGATATGGATAGCAAGGCCGCTGTCGAATGCCGGGTTGTATGTTTGCGGAATAAACGACACCTGCGTGCCGGGATTGCCCTTGCCGTCGGCGGTGACGATGCGGCCGCTCACCTCGGTGTCCGAGCCGCCGCCCGCGAGCATGGGCGTGCAGGCGCACAGCGCGGCGAGGACGAGACCGGCCGCGCCAAAAAGCAGATGAAATACTTTTTTACTTTTTCTTTCCATCAGTGCTTTTACTCACCGGGAACAGGTTAAACGTGAATTGAAACACGCGGTTCTGCTCGTTGTCGAGCCGCGCGATTTCAAGAAGCTCCTTACGGAACTCGCGCGTCTTCATTTTGAACAGCTCGAAGGTCGCCTTGGATATGCTGAACGTGGTAGAGGCGCTCATGCGGTCGCTTCGCGGCACGTTATCGTACGCCTTGAGCGCCATATCGAGCATTTCAGCCTGGAATTTCTCTATGATGAACGCGTCGGGCGCGTCGGGTTTCACTGCAATCACGTTGTCGGTCTGGTGATACAGGCCCTTTTCATCGCGCTCGAGGAACCCGAGACGCTCGAGCAACTCCACGGATTCCTGCGCTTCCTTTGCCGAGATTGGCGGAGTAAGATGCGAGGCGAGAAGACCGTAGTCGTCCTTGAAATCGACCATGGTGACGAGCTCGCGTATGATGCTGTGGTACCATTTACTGTAGAATTCATACCTGTCTTTAGCGACCGTCGTGATGTCGATGGGCCTTCGGCATTCCACGATGCGGCCGTAATACATGGTCTTTTCCGCGATTGTCTTTGCCTGGTTGAAAAACACCAGGTTCTCGAAATAATCGTTTTCCTCTTTGGTGTGGCCGATGGCGCCTGAGATTTTGTCGATGCTTTTTTTGGTGAGGTTTCTTTTGCCTTCAATCACATAATAAAGGAAAGCGGAGGCGTTGATGCCCGCCTTCTTTGAGAAGTAACGGTAGGAGAAATAGCGTTTTGTTGCCTTCTGATCGTTGTAATAATCGCGAAGATAGAGCCGGTAATTTTGATATTCAAAAATATTGACCATGAATACCGGAAAATGAGGTTGTAATTGTTGATTGAAGGGAGTTCTGTGAACAGAATATACGCAATTTATGGTTATTTTACCAGATTTTTATTCAAATTCGGTGAGGTCCGGTGAACGACGGGTATAATTCTTTGCTCATTAATGAGTTAGGCTTTAAAATCATTAGGATTCTCTACATTAATATTAACGGATTATTATAGGGGCCGCTTAAATCAGCGAGCATTCTTGAGCCGGGATGCTACTCCCCGTACAGAACCTCGAGTTGGCCAACGGTAGGATAGCCGCTATATAATTCTCCCTGCGGCCCAAGATACCCTTCCTTGCATCGTACCAGTTTCACCCGCGAGAATTGGCCCTTTGCGTTCGGGATGTTTATCATGAGCGTATCGTGGAGCGCGGGCCTTGGCTGCAGCGAGATCCCGTACGCGGCGTTCTGGTCTTCGCCGGCGTGGTTCGACTCTGCCGGTCGGCGATAGACATCGGAAACGGGGACATCGCAGATTTTCTGCGAGGTGTGCGTCAGCTGGGTCTTCCACCTGTTTTTTTCCTTCTTGTAAATTTCGGTTATGATCAGGTCGTTCTTGACGATGTCCTGCCGGTCCCTCACGATTTCCTCATCCATTTCGTATGTGGCGAACGCCATGGTCTCGTCCTCGGCAATAAAGGGCTGAAAGCTGAGGATCGTGCTCTGTTTGACCGGCGTTTCGGAATGAAGGGCGGCTTTTTTCAGTTCAGGCAGGGTCATCTGCACGCCCGCCGACGTGATGCTCAGGTAATTTTTCGTGCATACCCGGGAAAGCGTGCTGGTATCCTTGTTGGACATCGCGTCGATCCGATCCTTGAGCAGCAGCTTGAGGGCGGCCGGGATGTCCTGCTGGCAGAACGCCGGGGGGAAGCAAAAGAATATGCTAAAAGTGATGAGAATGTTAAAGGGATGACGCATGATAGACGTCCTCCTATTCAAGCCGCATCAGCGGACATTTTCCTGTATAAATTCCTTGATTGAACCCCAGAACGCCCTTGGGTCCTTGTCTTCCAAATTATTGTGGCCTCCGTCTTTAATGGTGACAAATTTCTTTTTCACCGTGAGGCTGTTGTAAACCTTTTCCCCCAAGGCATACGGGATGATTTCGTCGGCTGTTCCATGGATGACCAGGCATGGACACGCGAGCTTCCTGCATTTTTCAACATTGTTGAATGCGCCGCCCGCCAAAAAAGAAATATACCCGATTCCGTGCGCCGCGGCATATTCTTTTCCGGTTGACAACGGCGTGACGAGAATGAGTCCCGCAATGTTTTTTCCCATCGCCGTGTTGATCGCCGCGGTTGTCCCTATCGAGCGGCCGCACATGAAGATCTTTTCCGTTTTGTAACCAAGGGAATCCTTCGCGTAGTTGAACGCGGCGGCGCCGTCAAGATAAATGCCTTTTTCGCTCGGCCTGCCGGTGCTTTTTCCATATCCCCGGTAGCCAACCCCGAGCACGCTCACGCCGGAATGCCGCAGCATCCCGAGTTCCGGGATCCTTTGCCCTATGTTGCCTCCATTGCCGTGGAAATATAGCAGGATGTTTTTTGAATCCGGGAAGGGGAGAAAATAGCACTGCAGTTTTACCTCGTTGCCAGTTTTGATGAATACTTCCTTTACATCCGGCGGAAGGCTGGCGGCAGGGATCGTATCGGTGGTATCGGGAAAAAACGCCATGCGATTCACGAGCGGGTCGCAGCCGGACATGAAAAGCAAATATAAGAAACCGGCGATGAAAATCGTTTTTTTGGAGATCAGTTTCATTTATCAATATTTTAGCATTTTATAGAGGGAAATGCAATTATTAGACGAGTTAAATAATTGCCCCGAAGATTATCGCACACCAACCGGGGTATAAAATTCATAACTTCCCAAACCGGTCATTCTCGCGAAAGTATTCTCACAGTACAAGCGCCCGTTTCAACCATTCACCGCACCGCACACGCCGCACTACCCGTCTTCTCATCATACCGCTGATGATATTCCTCCGCCCGGTAGAATTCCGAGGCGGGCGAAATCTCTGTGACGACCGGTCTCTTGAACCGGTGCGTCTTTTCCAGCGCGGCCTTCGAATCCCTTGCCGCCTTTTCCTGTTCCGAAGAGGTGTAGAAAATCACTGAACGGTAATTGTTTCCTATGTCCGGCCCCTGGCGGTTGACCGTCGTTGGGTCGTGGATGCTCCAGAACTTGTTAAGCAGCTCATTGTAGGAAACTTTCTGCGGATCGTAAATGATTTCCGTCACCTCTGCATGGCCGGTCGTGTGCGTGCATACCTGCTCATATGATGGATTTTTAACCGTTCCGCCCATGAATCCGACCGCGGTGGCCTCCACGCCCTTGACTTTTCTGAATTCCTCCTCAACTCCCCAGAAGCACCCTGCGCCGAAAACCGCCTTGTGCAGGCCGTTCGGATTGCTGATCTTTTCATCAGGAACAAAGTGCAGCGCCGCAGAATTCATGCAGTAGCGCAGATGGGTGGGCGCAGGGCCGTCTTCGAACACGTGGCCCAGATGCGCGCCGCACCTTGCGCACAGCACTTCGGTCCGGTGCATGCCGTAGCTGTCGTCGGTTTTTTCAAGGATGTTTTCACTTGCAATGGGCGCGAAGAAGCTCGGCCATCCGGTGTGGGATTCGAATTTTGTCCCCGACGAGAACAGCGGCAGGCCGCAGTCCACGCAAAAGTAAATGCCGTTTTGGTGGTTGTTATACAGTGCGCCGGTAAACGCGCATTCCGTCGCCTGGTGCCGGGTGACATTATACTGGTCGGGCGTTAGAATACGGCGCCATTCAGCATCCGATTTTATCACCCTGTCCGAGCTCACCGGGCCGGTGATCGAGCCGTCGAAAAGAACAAGCCGGACATTGAGAAAGTCCATGGTCGCTCCCTTGTTTGCTGTAGAATTGGTTGAAAAACATTGCACAAAAAAACATGCAACGGATAACAGAAATACTCCCTTTTTCATTGGCAACCCTTCCTTTCGGTTTCCCATTATGTATTCGAGGTGCCATGGCATAAAATTGCCTTCGGCGGATAGTTTTGCCGCGGATGACCGATCGAGATAGTATTTGACAAATGCGATGATTGAAGGTATACTATTTATCAAAGAGCGTTCGTCCTCTGGAAAACATCCTTATGATGATAATTCCCATCAGCACGGACCGCCATGACGGCAGCATCGGTCTAGCTTCGCTGATCATCATCGGCATCTGCCTTCTGGCACACATAGCCGTTGAACTCGACGCCCCGCGCATCGAGCGCCGCGCAAAGGAGGCCGGGAATGCCTATCGGGAGTCGCAATACCAGCTGCAAAACGACCATGCGTTTTCACTGGATTCGGCCGGAGACATCAGTGCCGCTCGAGTGCGAAAGGCGTACGATTCCGGATTTGCGGCACGCATTGATCACGGCGCGGATTCGGTGGCAAACAGCGTGCGCCAGCAGTCCCTGGAATACCGACTCATGTTCACGCCCGCGCATTTCAACATCGTGGCCATCTTAACGGCCATGTTTATGCATGGCGGATGGTGGCACCTCATCGGCAACATGATCTTTTTTTACGTGTGCGGCGTGGCGATGGAGAAATACTGGGGGTTCGGCAGGTTTCTTATCGTGTATCTTTCCTGCGGCCTTGCGGCGTCCCTGTCGTACATGGGGTTCTGCGCGATCGACTGGCAGCGGATGGCCGGCACGCCGTGCCTTGGCGCATCGGGCGCAATCGCGGGGGCAATGGGCGCGTTTTTGGTCACGCATGCAAAAGCGAAAGTAAAGATGCTCTGGTTCATTTTCTGGTGGGGACGCGGGACTTTCAATGTGGTGGCATGGGCATATCTCGGGTTCTGGTTTCTTTCCCAGGTTGTTTTCCTGCTGCTTGACTTAAAGCAGACTTCGGGGGTCGCCTACACCGCGCATGTCGGAGGATTTCTGGCGGGCATGGCGTTCGGCTGGCTTGTCAAAGGCGAAGACGAGGCCTCCCTTGTGCAGCCTGCGCTGGCGGGCAAGGGCGCGGTGCGGCGCGCGGTTTTGCCCAGCCATATGACCGGCGGCGCCTCGTCATTCAACGCAAAGGCGGGAAATCTTTCGCTTATAGATCAGGCCGTGGAACGGGAGGCGCAGGCGATAAGGCGGGAAACGGGGCCACGGGTAGCCCAGAGCGAAACGGATGGGTTTGCGGCCTTGCAGCAGGGCGACCATGCCTCGGCCGCGCGGAGCCTGGCCTGCGCACTTGACAATTATCTTCAGGCGCCGCAGGAGCACAAGGACGCGATCGCGAGTATACTTGCGAAAATCCTGGAGGCCAAGCCGCCGCTTCCGGTTCCGGCCGCGCAGCTGTACCAGTGGGCAAAGGCGATTTACAAACTGGACCAAAAGGAGCTGGCGCTTTCGTGCCTCGACCGGGCGAGCCTTGACGCATCGAACCCGCATGTCCAGAAAAACAGCATGCTCAACGCGGCGGTCATACGGATACAAACCTACTACCAGCTCGAAACCGCAATCGAGGGCCTAAAAAAATTGCTCTTCATCGAACCTGACGGCATCATTGCGAACCAGGCAAAGCAGTATCTCGCCCAAGCGCAGCAGATGCGCGGGTCGTCAAACTTTTCCATTTCGCACTTCGGAGATCCGGGCGGAATGTAGGCGATCGTCAAGGGAAAAACACCGCACATGTTGCGGGCTCATCGTCCTTATTTTATAAAAAAATTGAGGGGGATTATCGCTTTGTCGTGTCCGCGCCTGTCTTTGCTGCAGCCTCGGCCTTGTCCCGGGCGTCCCGTACCTGCCGCAAGCCGTCGAGCGCGTCGTCGTTCTTGGGATCAAGCGACAACACTTCCATATACTTGTTCACCGCCTCATCGTAGGAACCGAGATTTTGGTACAGCTGTGCGTTTTTAAGGTCTTCCTCGATTTTGGCCTGTTTTTTAGCCGAAGACTGTCCGGTTCCCGCGCTCAGCTTCCTGGCAATGCCTTCAGCGGTCGGGGGAGGAGCGGCTTTTTTCACCGTGTCGGCGACCGGCGCCGGCTTGGGAACCGCGATAACAGGCGCCGGCGCGGTATCGGTCTTGACAACGGGAGCGGGTTTCTCCACGGCCGCAACAGGCGGTTTTACCTGCTCCTGACGGCCGGCCTTCTGCGTGAAAATGAACGTAATTCCAGCCGTGATAATAGCGAGCGGAATAATGATAAAGGAAGCGATCTGAATGATTTTGGCTGCGGATTGTTTTCCCGACTGTTCCGCCGGCGGTTCCTGCCACATCTTTGTGCCGCAATTGGAGCAGAAATTTGCTCCCCGGTGATTTCTGGCGCCGCATCGCCAGCAGAAAAATTCCTCGTCGGGTAAAGGTGCAACTGGATCTTTGGGCATTGGTGGCTGACCTTTTGCCGCAGGCGCCTTGGTCTGGATTTCTTCGATCGCCGCCTGCTCGAATTCCACAATCTCCGGTTCCGGTGCGGGTTTCGGCTCTTCTCGGACAACCTGCTTGACCGGCGCCGGTTTTGGCGCGGCAGGCGCCTGCTTGACAGATGGTGTTTGCGCAGGTGCCGGTTTCGGTGCAACCGGAGCCGCCAGCTTGGCCGGCGGTGTTGCCGCCGGCGCTGGTTTCTGCCCGACCGGTGCGGCCTGCTTGGGCTGAGGCGCGGTCGGCGCGGGCGACGGTTTAGGCTCAACAGGTGATTCTTTCTTGACAGGAGCAGGCGCCGGCTTCGGGGCGGCAGGCGTTGCCTGTTGCGCCGGAGTCGGTGCCGCGGCCGGAGCCGCCTTTACCGCCGGCTCTACTTTCTTAACGGGAGGCGGTGTGGGCGCAGGCGCCGGTTTTGTCGCCTCACGGACTGCGGGTTTGGCGGGCGCGGGCGGCACGGTTTTTTTAGGCTCCGGAACCTCGGAAATGATTTTGGTTTCTTCCCCTTTGTCCAGCAACGCGGTTTTGCGGAAATCAACGGACTTGTCGCCCGAGGCGAGTTCTTCCACCATGGCAAACTGGGACGTGTCGGAGGCGATGACGATGCCCTCCGTCTTCCGCCCGTCTTCCGGCGGCGGCGTTTCGGAAACAAGCTGGTCCTGAATGATCACCTCGGTGCCGGGCGCATCGTCGCCCGCTTCGGGTTCCTTGTAATTCAGATCCGCCTTGGACAGCGGCAGCAGCTCCTTGTTCCGGTCAGCCCATTTCGCCGCCTCGCTGTTGAGCGGGTTGGTGGTGTCGTATTTCTGGAACGCGATCATTCTGCCGAGCTGCACGATGAGGTCGGGAAGCGTCGCGCTGCCGCCCCAGATTCCTTTAATGTCAATTATCTCCGGCGCGATGTTGGGATGGAAAATGGGGGTGACGCGCGTGCACACCGGCTCGGCCTCGGGATATTTTTCAGGGAGCACGATCTCCACCACGTGCTCGTTTTTCGTTTCGATGGTGTTCTTGACCTTTTGCAGCCCGTCGATGCGGTACATGATGTGGTATTTGTCTGGCGGGGAGCCGAAGGTCTCCTTGACGGAAATGAACGGGTGCGACTTGAAGAGCCTGGAAACAAGCGTGAAATCGGACCGGAGCTGCTCGCCCCTGTCCAGTTTGCTCCTGCCGGAAGATGGCTGCTTTTTTTTGAAATTGAACATGTCGATGATCCCCGTTGGAGAACCCGTATTTGTCCTTACCATGAAATTATATTCTTCCGGAATCTATTTGTCAAAATGTTTGCTTTTTAGATGCTGAAAGCGATATTTTTTCCTGTACGGAGTGAAGAAAGGCTGGCTTTCGTACGAACCTCACCATCGTGACCATACCGCTGCTTGCGGACAATTATGCCTGGATCCTCCACGACGGCACTTCCGCGATCGTGGTCGATCCCGGGCAGGCCGAGCCGGTGGTCCGGTTTCTCGGCCGTGCAAAGATCAGCCTGACGCACATCCTGTGCTCGCACCATCACACCGACCACTGCGCCGGGGTTGACGAACTCAAACGCCAGTACAACCCTGCGGTGGTGGGCCCGGACGACGAGCGCATGCCCTTTGTCACCGACAGGGTTCGCGACGAACAAACGAGGAACATTCTGGGCCAGGAGATGATGGTCATCGCGACACCGGGGCATACCATCACCCATGTTGTGTATTATTTCCCCAGCATCCGGGCGGTGTTTACCGGCGACACGCTGTTTTCTGCGGGCTGCGGCCGCATCCTCGAGGGAACGCCCTCCGACATGCTGCAGTCGCTGATCAAATGCGCCTATCTCGAAGACCTCGCCTCGATCTACTGCGGCCACGAATACACCGAGGAGAACCTTCTTTTCGCGACCACCGTGGAACCTGACAACAAGGACGTGTGGCAGCGTCTCTCGGATGTGGAGTTCATGGCGCGCCGCGGTATTCCCACGGTCCCGTCGCCCCTTATCACGGAGCGTTCGATCAATCCGTTTCTCCGCACCGGAAGCCCCAGCCTGCGCAAGAAGCTCGGCATGGAAAAGGCCACGGCGATAGAGGTGTTCGCGGAGCTGAGAAAAAGAAAAGACGGATTCTGAGATTCTTTGTTTTCCATATTCATAAAATGTCTGGGCGTTCCCTCGCTGTGGAGGGGCGGTTCGCGAACCGCCCCACCACAGCGAGGTCGGCCGTCCTTCCAGTCCACCCCGTCGGGTGCTTATCCCGCG
>Ga0335081_10000302_pt1 | contig 91940 bp, 79 predicted proteins | sample Lox_Sample_35_FD_206713 | JGI IMG/M metagenome (GOLD analysis project Ga0335081, IMG submission 206713) | Soil microbial communities from Loxahatchee National Wildlife Refuge, Florida, United States - Lox_Sample_3.5 | ecosystem: Environmental > Terrestrial > Soil > Wetlands | place: USA... | reverse complement strand
AAGCCCCTGATGCACCACCCAGGCACGCACCATCTCTTGTGCCTTTCTGTCGGAGCGTGCTTGAGGAGGAATTGGCAATTCGTTAAGCATTATTCCCGTCCTGGGCCTGAACTATCTTTCGATCACTTTCGGCACACGGAAAAATTCTTCGTCGGGATCCGGCGCATTCGCGAGCGCTTCATCCTGCGGCAGCGACTTCCTTAGCCCTTCAACTACATCCTCCCGCTGCGCGTAGTGGACTCGCTCGCTTCCCAGCTTCGCGTCGCCGACTCCGTCACAATCGGAGACTTGGGCCATCGGAGGAATATCGGAGGTGTCGAGCTCGTTGAGGCGATCGACATAATCGAGAATCGAATTCAGATCGCGCAGCATGCCGCGACGCTCGTCCTCGGTCAGATCAAGGTTCGCCAGTTCCGCGACGTAAACGACGTCTTTTTCGATGACCTTCATAGAAATGCCCGAGCCGGTCAGCTGCAGTGATCCGCCTGTGTGACTACGAACTCGATTCTGCGAACGGCCTCGATGGTGTATCGATTGATGGCGGCCAGGTACTTGGGAGCGAGCGCCTGCAACTCAGCCTTCCATCTCTCCTCGGGCACAGCCACGCGCAGCACGCCATCCTGGAAGATCAAAGCCCGCGTTCGCTCGGCGACAGCTGATCCGCACACCACAGGCCAAGCCATTAGCGGCGCTTCCAGCGGTGGTGCCTGCCGCAGCGATCTTGCCACGATCTTTTCCAAACCCGAGCCGGCTGGCTCCAAGAGCACTCCCCTAGATTCGTCTGTGATCCTTCTGACCCCTGTAGTGAAAGGTTGCAGGAATCAATCACCACAAAGGACACAGAGATCACAGAAGAATCCCGATTCTAACATCTTACGTTTTGCAGGCCCCGACTCTCAGACCGGAAACTCTCTTCTCACAAACTCCAGCGCGGCGTCTCGTGAGGGCAGTCGTCCTTCAAGTTGCGCGTCTTCGACCGCATCCAAGATTTCGCGGAACTTCGGCCCCGGCTGGTGTCCTTGCGCGATGAGATCGTCGCCTGTGACCAGCGGCCTTGGGCGCATGGTCTCGGGTGGAATCTCTTTTTCTTTCTCGCGCAGAAATTCATAGGTGCTGAGATTTCGGTGACTCGCCAGGCAATCCGCACGATGCAGCACCAGGTGCTCGTCGAATTTCGGCATCCGCATGAATTTCTTCAGCGTCGATTCCTTCATGCGCCCGACGTGCCCAAATCGCATGTGATTGTCGACCAGCGCAAGAATCTGCTCGGTTTCGTCGTTCGAAAAACGCAAGCGCCGGCAAATTTCGGCTGCGATCTTCACCCCGACCTCGACATGGTCGTCGAACCGGATGCGATCCGAAGCCACACGAAACGTAGCCGGCTTGCCTACATCGTGCAGCAGGGCGCCCCAGGCCAGCGTCATCGGGCACGGTTGGGGAAGGTTTTGCAGCAACAGCAACGTGTGCACAAACACGTCGCCCTCGGGATGAAATTCCGGCGGCTGCTCCACCCCCTTCATTGCCGAAATTTCAGGCAGGACGTGCTGCAGCAATCCGCTTTCATCCAGCAGCAGGAGAGCGCGCCGCGCATGTACTTCGATCAACATGCGGGTCAGTTCGTCGCGCACGCGCTCGCGCGAAACAACGCGAATCTGCTCCGCAAGTCTCCGCATGGCCCCTAACGTGGCTGGATCGATCGCATATTCAAAGCGCGCAGCAAAGCGGACGGCCCGCAGCATGCGCAATTTATCTTCGCCAAAGCGCAGCTCGGGATTGCCGATGGTCCGGATGATCCTGGCCTTTAGGTCATCGCGGCCGCCTACGAAATCGATCACTTCGCCTGGCGCTGGTCCGCTGAGCGGATCGAGCAACATGCCGTTGATCGTGAAGTCCCGCCGCGCCACGTCTTCGCGCGGGTCGCGGCTGAATCGCACTTCATCCGGATGCCGCCCATCCGAATAGCCGATGTCCGCGCGGAAAGTCGCGACCTCGATAGCCCTGGTTGAGGCACCGCGTGCGACGTCCGTCTCCGGCACGGGCACCAGCACCACTCCGAACTGCGCACCGACGGCATAGGTTTCCGGAAAGATTCGCATCACCTGCTCGGGAATGGCATCGGTTGCGACGTCGTAATCTTTCGGCTCACGTCCGAGCAGCAGATCGCGCACGCATCCGCCAACGAGATACGCCTGAAACCCGTGCTGGCGGAGGGTTTCAACGATCGAGATTGCAAACTCCCTTAGCATGATTCCCAGGCTTCCCTGTAGCAATCTGCGATCAGCTTGGATACTGCGACCCGGTCAATCTTTTCAGCCAAAACAGAGGCTCGTGTCGCCTCCTCACATTCCTGAAATAGTTCCTTCGCAAACCCGAGCACCTTATCAATGGAATACTTGCCGGTACGCACTCGAATTAGAAAGTCGCGTTCAGGTCGGGGCAAAGTAATGTTGCCTTGCGAAACAATCTCTTTACACTCGTACAACAGCCGCAAAGTGTGCATCGCCGCCTTGACGTCATAACCGTACTTGGCTTCGATTTCCGGTCGTTGACCCTTTTTCCCTCGGCCTTTTCTACCCGTCATTCGTTGCAGTTGGTCGTCAGCAAAGCCCAGGAACTGCTTGGCGCACCCGCGTGCGAGAAAACTGCTTTTCTGCGCGACGACTCGCTTCCATACCGGATCACCAATTATTCCCCCGGCAAAAAGAAAGTGGAGTGCCGTCGGATTGCCCTTGCACGCCAAAGTCGCCCATTTCCTTAAAGAGTAGAGCGTCACATCGACATCATTCGGCCCATTGCGCCTGTCGTCGCTAGCAGTCGACCAAACGAAATGCGGAAGAGACTCCAGCCCCAGAATCAGATCCGGCGGCTCAATGTAGACACCATAAATGTCGAGATCGTCTGTGCCGTGCACCTTGGCACCGTGCAGTTCGGAGCCACCTACAAAGAGGTGAATGACCCGCTCGGGAAATGGAAATCCCGATTCCCGCACGTGTTGGAGCAAGTCGGCCATTCTTTTCTAATAGTATAGAGACATGGCTGACGCCTGCATCCTCGGCATCGAAAGCTCCTGCGACGAGACCGCCGCGGCCGTGGTGCGTTCGGGTGAGCAATTGATCTCGAACGTCGTGGCGTCTCAGATCGCCACACACAAGCCATACGGTGGAGTCGTTCCAGAGCTTGCCTCGCGCGAACACCTGCGTGCGATCGTGCCGGTCGTGCGGCAGGCTCTGGCGGACGCGAGCCACACATACGATTCGGTCGATGCTATTGCCGTCACACAGGGGCCTGGGCTCGCCGGAGCTCTACTCGTTGGCATCAGCTACGCGAAAGCGCTGGCCTTTGCGCTCGAAAAACCGCTGATCGCCGTGAATCATCTCGAGGGCCACATTCACGCCGTCCTGCTGGAAGAGCGGCAAAAAGGAAATCGGGAGTTGCAATTCCCAGTGCTCGCGCTGGTCGTATCGGGCGGCCACACTCACCTGTATCTCGCCTCGCAGATGGGCGAATCGTGGACTTACGAAAACATCGGCCACACGCGTGATGATGCAGCCGGCGAAGCCTTCGACAAAGTCGCGAAGTTGCTTGGCTTGGGATATCCCGGCGGTCCCGTGATCGATCGCCTTGCGCCGCACGGCGATGCAACCGCGGTGAAGTTTCCTCCGGCGCAAATCAAACATCGCGACCGCCGCGGACGCCACGATGGCCGCGACGTCGATCCCGCCCATGAGCGTCCGCGCTTCGATTTTTCCTATAGCGGAATCAAAACGGCGATCCTCCGCTATGTCGAAGCCCACAACATGCGTGCCGCCATTGAGTCCCGCCGCATGGCATTCGCAACGATCAACAAGCCAAGGGTCGAAGACTATCTGGCGAATTGCGACCGGCTCACTCTTGACCTCGTCGCCTCTTTTCAGCGGGCAATCGTCGACGATCTTGTCGCGAAAACTTTGGCAGCTGCCGAGGCGTACAACGTAGCCACACTTTTCGTCACCGGCGGTGTCGCCGCCAATCAGGAATTGCGGCGAATATTCGAGGAGGAAGGCGCCAAGCAGGGCCTGCCGGTTTTTTTCCCATCGCGGCCACTTTCGACCGATAACGCTGCCATGATTGCGGCAGCTGCCTATCCGAAATTTCTGGCGAAGGATTTCGCGCCGAAGGATTTTTCTGCGGAAGCTGGGATGGTCTTGCGCTAAAAGGCGGGTTCGTGCGCGACGGGAGAACTCTACTTGAATACTCGGGAGGCCCTGCTTAGGCTTCGCTCTCGTCGATCCGCTCTTCGATATTCATGTCCTTGAATTCGCTGGACTCAAAGATCTCGCCGCATTCCTTGCATTCGACGAACTCCGAGTCTTCATCGCGGCTGACGATTTGCACACGAGGATGCTTGCAGGGCTGCTTCATCTTTACGCTTTGAGGAGAGGAGGATGGCTTTGGATTCATAAATCCGGAAGATTTGCCCAGGTTGGCAGAAGGGCAGGTTTTGCCGGAATTTTCCGGTATTTTAAAACGCCTTTGGGGCTTGTCAAGTATCTTGCCGTAACGGGTTCTGAAATTGTAACGCGCGATTTGCAACTTCGTAGCATTGACCAGGTGAAGGGACTACCATACCCGCTCTGTATTCTTTGTGGTTCATCTTCATTTTCTCGCCTGAGAAGAATTCTCTTCGGAATCACGAAGCGGCTTTGCAAGGTTCTCGACCATTGCGACCCTTGTCCGATCCCGTTAAAATCCGACTCTCTTTGTCGTGAACTCGGAACCCATTCAAGCCGCGATACTTACCGTTCAATGTAGCTCAATTCCATTTACGGCTATCCCTTGCGGGCCGCCCTGGAAATGTCATACAATGAATTGCGACGGAAAAGGTCGTATTTCTATGCGACTGAATCGGTCGTATTTGACATAGGGTTACCTTTGCTGAAGCTTACAAAGAAAGCCGACTACGCGCTGATGGCGATGAAGCATCTTGCCGAGCACGGAGACGGCGCCGCCCGCAGCGCCAAGGACGTGGCTGATGCCTACGGCATCCCTCCCGAAGCTCTCGCGAAGATTCTGCAGCGGCTCGCCAAGGCCGGCCTGCTGCAATCGCAACACGGCATCAACGGCGGATATACGCTCGCGCGTGCCGCGCACACCATTTCGGCTTTCGAAGTGATCCAGGCCATCGATGGGCCGCTGTTTATCACCTCGTGCGTGACCGTGCGTGGCGAATGCGATCAGAGCGATCGTTGCAACATCCGCGAGCCGCTGCGCAAAGTCAACGAAAGCATCGAAGCAGTTTTGAAGCGAATCAAGATTTCGCATATGCGCGAAGAACCCGAACCCGGTGGCGGCGAAAGCCACAAGGCCGCGGAATTAGTGACGATTACCTGAAACCGCCAAGGCCCAGGTTCATCCAAGAATTGTTAATTGAGGAGACGCAATCAATGAGCACGGATGTAAAACTCCCCCAGCCAGAAACGCAGAGCGCAAACGGCAGAGGTGTGAAGCTGCCCATTTACATGGATAACCACGCGACCACGCCGATGGATCCGCGGGTTCTGGAAGAAATGCTGCCCTACTTCATGGAGAAGTTCGGCAACGCCGCCAGCCGCAATCACTCATTCGGATGGGCCGCCGAAGAAGGAGTTGAGACCGCCCGCGAGCGCATCGCCAAGCTGATTGGCGCGAATACGAAGGAGATTATCTTCACCTCCGGCGCGACCGAGAGCGACAACCTTGCCATCAAGGGCGTGGCCGAGATGTATCGTGAGAAGGGCAATCACATTATCACCGCCGTGACTGAGCACAAAGCCGTGCTCGATACCTGCAAGCGCCTGGAAAAGTACGGCTACCGCGTCACCTACCTTCCGGTGCAGAAGGATGGCTTGATCGATCTGGAAGACCTGAAGCGCGCCATGGACGACAAGACGATCCTGGTCACGATCATGGCCGCAAACAACGAAATCGGAGTCCTGCAGCCAATCACGGAAATCGGCAAGCTGTGTCATGAGCGAGGCGTGATCTTCCACACCGATGCGACGCAGGCGATCGGCAAGATTCCGTTCGACGTGATCAAGAACAACATCGATCTGGCTTCGATTTCCGCGCACAAGATGTATGGACCGAAGGGCGTCGGCGCCTTGTACGTCCGGCGCAAGAATCCGCGCGTGCAAGTATCCGCCATTATCGATGGTGGAGGCCACGAGCGCGGCATGCGTTCCGGCACCCTGAACGTGCCGGGCATCGTCGGCCTCGGCAAAGCGTGCGCCATCGCGCAGGAAGAACTGCCGCAGGAGTCCTGTCGGCTGGCCGGACTGCGTAATCGCCTCCGCGACAGGATCATGGGCAAACTCGACGAGGTCTACATCAATGGCTCCATGGAGCATCGCCTGCCGGGAAACATCAATATCAGCTTCGCTTATGTGGAAGGCGAGTCGCTGTTAATGGGCATCAACGACGTCGCGGTTTCGAGCGGTTCGGCGTGCACCTCTGCCACTCTGGAGCCATCTTATGTATTGAAGGCTTTGGGCACGGGCGATGACCTGGCGCACAGCTCGATTCGTTTCGGTATTGGACGTTTCAACACCGAAGCCGAAGTCGACTACGTTGCCGACAAGGTCATCGATACGGTTGAGCGCCTGCGCGAACTGTCTCCGCTCTACGAGATGGCGAAGGAAGGCATCAATCTGAAAGACGTGAAGTGGGCAGGAGAGTAAAACAAGTTTCGAGGTTTCAGAGTTTCAAAGTTTCAAGGTTGCTTGGGAGCTCTGAAATCCGCATAGTGCAAGTCAGCGTCGATCTTTGAAACTTTGAAACCTTGCAACTTTGACACCTGAGGTTAAGAAATGGCATATAGCGACAAAGTTATCGATCATTACAATAATCCCCGCAACGTCGGCTCGATGGACAAGAACAGCGCTGACGTCGGCACCGGTCTGGTCGGCGCGCCTGAGTGTGGTGACGTCATGAAGCTGCAGATCAAGGTCAATCCGCAGACCAACGTCATCGAAGACGCCAAGTTCAAAACCTTCGGCTGCGGCTCGGCGATTGCTTCGTCCTCGCTCGCGACCGAATGGGTCAAGGGCAAGACGGTCGACGAAGCCCTCACGATCAAGAACACGGAGATCGTGAAGGAACTCTCGCTGCCCCCGGTGAAGATTCACTGTTCGGTGCTGGCCGAGGACGCTATCCGCGCCGCCATCGGCGACTGGAAGAAGAAGCAGGAAACCGCGAAGCCAGTGTCGGCTGAGGCGAAGTAAAGAAGGCGGGTGCCCCATGTTTCGCCGTTTTTGCGAGACATGGGAATTGATGCAGACGACAGCGCACGAACGACATGACCACTGCAGTTGAAAGCGCGAATCCGCAAGCCACGGCCAAGGGCATCACGGTCACCGAAAAGGCGATCGCGAAAATCCGCACGGCCATGGCGAAGGAAGGCATCTCGCCCGAGCAGGGCGGACTGCGTCTCGGTGTGCAGGGCGGAGGATGTTCCGGCTTGAGCTACAACATCCGCTTCGACTCGCAGCCGCGTGAGCGTGACCGGATTTTTCAGTTTGGCGATGTCCGCGTGTTTGTCGACCCGAAGTCGTTCATCTATCTGCATGGCATGACCCTGGATTATCAGGAGACGCTGATGCAGCAGGGCTTCGTCTTTGTGAATCCGCAGGCCACGAAGTCATGTGGCTGCGGAACTTCGTTCTCGGCCTGAGTACGTGTGGCAGGCCTTCCTGTGTGGCGCACTCCCTTCGGCTTCGCTCAGGGCAAGCCTGCCCGCGACCCTTGCGCCACCGGACACTTGCTCTGCTGACGGGCTTCGGCCTGTGAAGGAATTGCAACGTGACGACTAAATCGACCTTAACCGCAATCGGACCCAAGCCCCTTCCCGCGGACACGCACTCATGCTGGTCCTGCGGCTCGATGCGCGCAGCGCACTTTTGCGCTTCGTGCGGCAAGGTGCAGCCGCCGCAGCCGGTCGACTACTTCACATTTTTTGGTCTGCCGCCAAAATTGAATGTCGACGTTCCTCGCCTGGAAAAGGATTTTTATGACCTCAGCCGCAGGCTGCATCCCGATCTGAATGCACGTGCCGGAAGCATGGAGCAGGAATGGAGCCTGGAGCAGAGTTCCCTGCTGAATGACGCCTATCGCACGCTGCGTGACCCGATTAAGCGCACTGAGTATCTATTGCACGTGGAAGGTGTAGCGCTGGAAGAACAATCCAAGACGGCAACCGAACAAGCCCGTGCCACGGGAGAGGCGAAGAAGCAGATCGTTCCGCCCGATTTGCTGGAAGAAGTCTTCGAGCTCAACATGCAACTCGAAGAACTCAAGATGAACAAAAAGACGGGTGAGGATAATGCCTCGCTCGTCTCGGAAATCGAAAAGCAGAAAGTTGGGCTCGAAGCCAAGCATGATGCACTGCTGGAGGAATTGAAACAGTATTGGGCTGAATGGGACGCCCTCATCGAGCGCAACCACGGATCGAAAGCCCCGGCTGAAGAACGAGCAAAGATCACCGGCAAGATGGTGGATGTTTTAAACCGCCGCAACTACATCCGCAATCTGGTGAGGGATGTGAATGCGGTGCTGGAAGGATGAAAGGATTGAGAGATCGGGTAATTGAGTAACTGAGCAATTGCGAGCACTCGATGGAAGCTGCTTTTTCAATTGCACAATTACCAAATTACTCAATTGCACAATGAGTTCCGATTACATCGTCGGCATCGACCTCGGCACCACGAACTCCCTGGTGGCGTTCATGCAGGGGGATACGCCTGTCGTTATCCCGGGCGATGACGGGTCGAATCTCGTACCTTCGGTGGTCGCGCTCGACGAAAACAACCAGCCCGTGATCGGCAATGCCGCCCGCCGCTATCTGATCGAAACTGCCGAGCGAGCCGTCTATTCGATCAAACGCCTCATGGGACGCGGCATGGAAGACATCCAGGAAGAATTGAAGCTATTCCCGTTCCGCCTTGCTGAAGACCTTCAGCCCGGCGAAGTCTTGCGCATCAAGCTCGGCGACAAAACCTTCACCCCGCCGGAGATTTCCGCGCTCATCCTGCGTCAACTGAAGCGCAACGCCGAGCGCTATTTCGGCGCTCCGATCTCAAAGGCCGTGATTACGGTTCCTGCCTATTTCAACGACGCCCAGCGTCAGGCCACCAAGGACGCCGGACGCATCGCGGGTCTCGAAGTCCTGCGGCTTGTGAATGAGCCCACCGCCGCCTCGCTCGCCTATGGTCTCGACAAAAAGAAGAACGGCATCGTCGCGGTCTACGATCTCGGCGGCGGCACGTTCGATATTTCGATTCTCAAGCTGCACGACGGCATCTTCGAAGTCATCTCTACAAATGGTGACACGCACCTCGGCGGCGACGACATCGATAACCTCTTGATCACAATCGCGCTCGACGACATCCGCGGCGATATCGGCCTCGACCTGCGACGCAATGCCGAAGCTGTACAGGCCATCCGCAAGGCGGTCATTGATGCCAAGGTCGCGCTGTCCTCGCAGTCCTCCGTCAAACTCGACATCGAACTGCCCCAAGGCAAGCGTTACCAGCGCGAGATCACGCGTGAGCAGTTTGAGCAACTCATTCAGCCAATCATCGATCGCACCGTCGGCCCCTGCAAGCAGGCGTTGAAGGATGCGAACCTCAAGCCTGAGCAGATCGATGAAGTCGTCCTTGTCGGAGGATCGACGCGCATTCCCAAAGTCCGCGCGCTGGTACAGGAACTCTTTCGTCGCGTCCCGCACACTGACTTGAATCCCGACGAAGTAGTGGCGCTCGGCGCCGCCGTGCAGGCCAACATACTCGGCGGAGGCTCGCAGGCGACGCAGAACATGCTCCTACTCGACGTCACACCGCTCTCGCTCGGCATCGAAGTCGCCGGCGGCGTGACCGATAAGATCATTTTGCGCAACTCGACGATCCCTGCGTCGGCGACGCAGTTTTACACCACGCAGATCGACGGACAGGCCAACGTCGCCATACATGTCCTGCAAGGCGAGCGCGAACTCGCGAAAGATTGCCGATCGCTGGCACGCTTCGATCTGAAAGGCATTCCGCCGATGGCGGCCGGAATCCCGCGTGTCGAAGTGAAATTCCTGATCGATGCCAACGGCATTCTGCATGTTTCCGCACGTGAGCAGCGCAGCGGCAAGGAAGCCGAAATCCAGGTGCAACCGAGCTACGGCCTGACTGACAACCAAGTCGAGAGCATGATTCTGGATTCGTTCGATAATGCCGAAGAAGACTTTCGCCGTCGTCAGGTGATCGAAGCGCGCAACGAGGCTGCGACAATTTTCGCCGCCCTCGAAAAAGGCAAGAAGAGTCTGGCCTGGGGGTTACTCACCAGCGACGAGAAGAAGCAGATCGCGAAGATGGAAAAGGCTCTGAATGCAGTAAAAGATGAGGACGACTACCAGGCGATTCGCAAAGCCATAGACGCGCTGAACCAGGGCACGACGCGTCTGGCCGAACTCATGATGGACAGCGCCGTTTCAACGGCACTGAAAGGCAAGAACATGGATGAGACGGATTTGGGCGAAGGCCCGACCGCGCCTCATCCCATGGCGAAAGCGGAGTTTAAATGAAGCAGCAGTTAGCACTTAGCCATTGGCACTTAGCCAATTCAAAAACCACAGAACGTGGACGGCCAAGTGCTAAGTGCCAACTGCTCGTTGCTGGAGAGGAACAATAAGAGATGTCAGACGACAAAACCCAAGGTGCCGGAACCGCCACCGCGGAAGCACCCACAGAGAATCTGGTTCAGATCACATTCCTGCCGGAAGGCAAGACCGTGACATTCGAGCACGGCAAGCTTCCTTACGAAGATCATGGCAAAGAGGAGTCAATTCTCGATATTGCCCTGAACTTTGGCATCCCGCTCGATCATGCCTGCGGGGGCAACTGTGCCTGCACGACCTGCCATGTCTGGGTGAAGGAAGGCGCGGAGAATCTTTCTGAAATGGACGATGACGAAGCCGATCGTCTCGACATGGCCGCCGACCTGCAATTGAACTCGCGGCTGGGATGCCAGGCCCAGATCGTCAAACCCGGAAAAGTAGTCGTGGAAATTCCCGCGTGGAATCGGAATTACGTATCAGAAGAGCATCATTAGAACGTTTCAAAGTTTCAATGTTTCGCAGTTTCAAAGTAGGGAACCAAAGCCGAAAAAAAACTGCTTTGACTTTGAAACCTTGAATCTTTGATCGGAGAGCACACCAATGCCGAAGAAGCTATCCTGGGACGACGCCGAAGATATCGGAATTGAACTCTCGGAAGCTCATCCCGAACTCGATCCACTCACCGTGCGTTTCACCGACTTGCACCGCTATGTCACCGAGCTTCCCGATTTCGGCGGCAATCCCAAGGCCTCGAACGAAGGCAAGCTCGAAGCCATCCAGATGGCGTGGCACGAGGAATTCCAGGACCGCACGCAGGACTGAGTCGCCGCCACTTTTTACATATTGGTGACAATTCTTCGGTCGCGCTTTTCTATCCTGCATTCACACGGGCCCGCTATGGGCCTTCTCTCTCCGGCCAAACTGGAAAAGGGCACGGTCTGCTGACCGCGCCCTTACTTTCTTTTTAGAAGTCATTGACCGCTTTATCGCACCGTGGCCGGAGCCGCTTCTTCTACGTTTGCCTCGCGCAGGAATTTCGCCGCCTCCTCCGGCGGTGTGGGATTGATATAGAACCCGGTGCCCCACTCAAATCCCGCGGTCTTGGTCAGTTTTGGCATGAACTCAATGTGCCAGTGATAGTGGTCGTTGGTCGGATCCTGCACCGGCGACGTGTGGATCACCAGGTTGTAGGGAGGGTTGTCGAGCACGCGGTCCGCCCGGCCCAACAAGTCTTTCAACGCTCGCGCCAGATTCTCGAACATGTGCGACGACGAATTTTCGAACGCGGACTCGTGCTGCTTGGGCAGAATCCACGTCTCAAAGGGAAAGCGTGGCGCATACGGCGCCAGCGTGACGAAATTTTCGTTTTCCGCTACGACTCGAGTTCCGCTGTCCATCTCCTGCCGGATGATGTCGCAGAACACGCAGCGTTCTTTGTAAAGGAAGTACTGCTTGGCACCCTCGAGTTCCTGCGTCACGTTGATGGGCAAAATCGGAAGCGCGATCAGTTGCGAATGCGAATGCTCCAGCGATGCTCCGGCCGCCTCGCCATGATTCTTGAAAATAAGGATGTACTTGAATCGCCGGTCCTTCTTCAGGTCCAGTATGCGGTCGCGGAAGGTCCACAGCACATCTTCAATTCGCTTGGAAGGAAGATTGGCCAGGCTGGCGTTGTGATCGGGCGTCTCGACGATGACCTCGTGGGCCCCGATCCCGTTCATGCGATCGAACATGCCTTCGGCCTGCCGGTTCAGATTGCCTTCAATGCCAAGCGCCGGAAACTTGTTCGGCACCACGCGCACGGTCCATCCCGGCGTGTCACGCTGCGGCGGAGGCCCGCCGTTTGGATTTGGACGATACGCCTGAATCTCGGGCGGAGTTTTGCTCTCGTTCCCGTAGCAGAACGGGCAAAAGCCACCCTTGATTTTCATGTTCTCGCGGACAAAATCGGTCGGGCGCTTCGCCCGGTCTGTCGAGATAATCACCCAGCGGCCAACAATCGGATCTTTTCTGAGCTCCGGCACTCTACTAAACCCTTTCAGTAAACGCGCAAATTTTTATTTTACGCCGCCAGGGAGGCATTCTGAAACACTTCAATCTGCGGGCGGGAATTACGACCGTCATAGTATACGCTGACGATGTCGAATCTCCACTGGCAGTCCGCCGGCATGCGCCGCAAGTATTCCCGAGCTACCTCTGCGACTTCCCGCCTTTTGTGTCGATCGACGGCTGCCTCCGCAGGCTTGATCTCAAGCGACGTCCGAGTCTTAACTTCCACGAAACAAAGTACATCGTGATTCCAGCCGATCAGGTCGATTTCACCGTGACAGCGCGGCGAGCGGAAGTTGCGCGCGACCATGACGTATCCCAAGTTCCGCAAATGGAAGTACGCATCTTCTTCCCCGCGCCTCCCCGTTCTATGCCGCTCAGGAAGCTGATCGGAAGGCAGAAGTCGTCCCGCCAGCCAATCCATTCCTTGGATGACAATTCGCGTGACTGCGGCGGGAAGCATGACGAAGAAACGTGAGGATATCGAACGCCCGATCTGTGGAGATGTGACGGAGCTCACATGGAGCAGTTCTTTAGGTCGAAGATTCCCGAATCAGGAACAAACACAATGCCACGGATTTTCACGGATCTTCACGGATTGAAAAATAACCGTTTGAAATCCGTGTTATTCGTGTAAATCCGTGGCGAAAGGTTTTGCCGCTTACGCCCCAACCGCCTTGATGCACTCTTCGAGCACGTCCACGGCGACGTCGGCTTCTTCTTTGGTGACCACGAGTGCCGGGCAAATGCGGATCGTGCTCGGCCCGCATCCCAGAAATAGCAGTCCGCGCTCGAACGCCATCTCTACGATGCGGTCCCGCTCGGCCGCGCCATATTCCTTGGTCACCTTATCCTTCACGATATCGACCCCGATCATCAGGCCCCGGCCGCGTACATCGCCAACCAACTTCAGCTTCCTCGGCCAGTCCGCCATGCGGTTGAGAATGTGATTACCCACGTTCGCCGAGTTCTCGACCAAGTGCTCTTTCTCGATCACATCCAGCGTGGCCAGGGCCGCGGCGATCGCCACGGGATTGCCACCGAACGTCGAGGCATGCGATCCCGGCACCCAGTCCATGATCTCCGCCTTGGTCATGGTGACGCCGAGCGGCATGCCGGACGCGATCCCCTTGGCCATGCAGACCATATCTGGCTCGACGCCGGAGTGCTCGACCGCGAACCACTTCCCTGTTCGTCCGACGCCGCTCTGGACTTCGTCGACAACCAGCATGATGCCATGACGGTCGCAGATGCGCCGCAATTCCTGCATGAAAACCGCGGGAGCGACGACGTACCCGCCTTCTCCCTGCACCGGCTCGACAAAGATCGCCGCGACTTCTTCGGGAGCGAGTGTGGTCTTGAAGACTTTCTCCTCGATGAAGCGCGCGCAGCCGAGCGCGAACTTGTCTGCTTCTTGTTGTCCGCCGACGCAGCCGCGATAGACATCGGGATAGCGCACGTGCGTCACTCCCGGCACCAGCGGTGCGAAACGCCGTCGTTGTTGAGGCTTGGAAGCGGTCAGCGACAGCGCGCCCATGGTCCGTCCATGAAACGCCCCATAAAACGCGATGATGTTCTGCCGCTTGGTGTGATACCGCGCCAGCTTCAGCGCGCACTCGATCGCCTCCGCGCCGGAGTTGCCGTAGTAAATGCGGTGCGGGCCCTTCATCGGAGCGATTTTCGAGAGGCGCGACGCGAGCTCCACCATGTTCTCGTAATAAAAGTCAGTGCCTGACATGTGGATTAGCTCGCTGGCCTGCTTCTGGATGGCGGCGACCACATGCGGATGGCAGTGTCCTGTCGAGGTCACCGCAATGCCGGCGGAAAAATCAAAAAACTCGTTGCCGTCGACGTCGGTGACGACGATGCCGCGTCCGCTCTTCGCGACCAGCGGATACGAGCGCGTATAGGACGGGGAGATGTATTTTTCGTCCCCCTCCAGAACGCGCTTGGCGTTGGGCCCGGGCAGGGCGGTCTTGATTCTGGGACCGATAGCACTCATAGCTTTGGTAGTCATTGGAGTCTCCCTTGGGAAGGGCACGACTCAGTTCGTGCCGCGTGAGATCGTTTGGATATGTCTTGAAAGCCTTGAAAGGGTGCGGCTTTAGCCGCGCCGTCCTCGGCAACAATGAACATGGGGCTTTAGCCCCTGAGGACGACGGAATTAATCGCTACCGAAGAGATTGGGACGAAGCCGCGAAGGCAGATTGGCGCGATACCGCCTTGGGCACACCAGGCAGTCGAGCCAGCACTCGCAGGACAAGTGCAAAAGACGCGAATTGGAATTCTTGCGAAGCATCGGGAACGTCGACCATCACTGATTGATTATAGCCGGACAATCTGGGCCGCGTAACCCCCTTCGCCCATCACGAAAGTCACTGGCGTGTAGGGGCGCGGAGCCACTGCTCCGCCCCGCAAGCGACGACCGTAAGGTCTGCACAAAAACACCGGGAAGGGCACGACTTCAGTCGTGCCGATAGCGTCGGCAGAAAGATTTGCGGCTTTAGCCGCTGAGGGCCTTGCCGCGGCGGCGAGACCCCAGATCCGACCGGACATATGGACATATAATTGTGGTTCTCGAGAGGTAGCCCTTGCGCTTGTGCCTCCTATCCGCCTGCATCTTCTCAGTGGCACCGCTCTTTTCCCAAAACTGCCCAAACAAGTCCCAACCCGTTAGACCTGCCAAGGTCTCAATCCACGATGTGTTATTCCAGAACGCATCGGCCATAACCCAGGCGGAGAGAGACGCGATCACATCCGCCGTTCGCGAAAACGAAAAATCAAGCCCGAGTCAATCGCGTCAGGAACTCTTTAACAAAGCGGAAGAGGCATCCGAGCGGCTGCGCGCCGCCTATCAGACCAATGGATACTTCAAAGCCGAAGTAGAGGACAGACTGGTGGCGGCAGAGACGGGCTATCCGCGACAATACGACCTTGTCCTTCGTGTTGTGCGCCAAGGCCAGCAATACAGAACCGGGGACATCCATTTCGTTCGCGCAACGCAGTCCTCGGAACCGGAATTGCGTGATCTGTTCCCAATTCAACGTGGTGAAATCTTCAGCCGCGAAAAGATCGCCAAGGGCTTGGAGAACCTCCGACGCCTTTACGGGGCCCAAGGCTACATCAACTTCACGCCTTTCCCGAACACGCAGTTCGATGAGATCAATGGAACCGTCAACCTGGAAGTCGACATCGATGAGGGCAGGCAGTTCCGCGTGCGCAGTCTTGAAGTGCTTGGGGTTCCTCCAGAAACGAAGGAACTCATACTCCAAGAACTGAACGTGAAACCTGGCGATGTTTACACAGGTGAGATGTCGGACCACTTGCTGGCGAAATTTCCTGGCCTTGTCGAAAACACCGATCCGGACATGATGCAGAAGAAATTGGATGAGGCGGATGGGTGGGTCGATGTGGTGCTCGATTTCAGAAAATCACGCAACTGCCAAGCACCTCGGAACTGATCCCGATTCCCGCTAGACCTCTGATCATCCTTATCTGGTTCTCTGCTTTGACTTCCCGTCCCTCGCGCCGTAGCATGGCTCAACTACTGGGGACGCACGCTACCTTGCTCGATCAGACTATCTCGCATTACCGCATCCTCGAAAAGCTCGGCGGCGGAGGCATGGGCGTGGTCTACAAGGCCGAGGACACCCGTCTCGGTCGCTTTGTCGCCCTCAAGTTCCTTCCTGAGGACCTCGCGCAGGACCGGCAGGCGCTCGAGCGTTTCCGCCGCGAGGCCAAAGCTGCATCGGCGCTGAATCATCCGAACATCTGCACGATCTACGACATTGGCGAGGAAGGCGGCAAGACCTTTCTGGTCATGGAATTCCTCGACGGCGCGACGCTGAAACACCTGATCGCCGGCCGCGCGATGGAACTGGAGACAATTCTTTCGCTCGGCATCGAGATCGCAGACGCGCTTGACGCCGCGCATGCCGGCGGCATCGTCCACCGCGACATCAAGCCCGCAAATATCTTTGTCACCAAGCGCGGGCACGCCAAGATCCTCGACTTCGGCCTGGCCAAGGTGAAAGCAGGCCCGCAGGAACCGGCGGCAATTCCTGATGTCACCGCTCCGACCGCGGTAGTTCTCGAAGAACATCTCACCAGTCCGGGTTCGACCCTGGGCACCGTGGCCTACATGTCGCCAGAGCAGGCCAAAGGAAAAGAACTGGATCCACGTACGGACCTGTTTTCCTTTGGCGTGGTGCTTTACGAAATGGCGACCGGGACTCTTCCCTTCCGCGGCGACACCTCAGCCCTGATTTTCGACGCCATTCTCAATCGGGCCCCGGTCGCCCCGGTCCGCCTCAATGCAGACCTCCCACCGAAGTGCGAAGACATCATCAACCGTCTGCTCGAAAAGGACCGCAATCTGCGCTTTCAAAGCGCCGCCGACGTCCGCGCCGACCTGCAACGCCTGAAGCGTGATACCGACAGCGGGCGCGCCCTCGCACAAAGCTCCGGGTCGATTCCGGCGCAGCCGGAGGTGCCCGCGGCGAAAGCGGCTTCCGCGCCAGCCGTGCCAGCACAACCGTCGACACCATCGCACCCGGCGGCATCCGCATCGGCCATCAGCGCGGTGGTACCCGGGACGAAGAAATGGCAGACACTGCTCCCAATTGCCGCGGCAGTACTGGTCGTGCTGATCGGGCTTGGGTGGTATCTGCGGTCACGGTCGACAGCGAAGCTCACCGAGAAAGACAGCGTACTGCTCGCCGATTTCGTCAACACTACCGGGGACGCCGTGTTCGATGGCACGCTGAAACAGGCGCTGGCTGTGCAGCTCGAACAATCACCCTACCTGAACATCGTTCCCGATTCGAAGATTCGCGACGCGCTCCGGTTGATGGGCCGAAGCGGAGACGAGCGCATCACGAACGATGTGGCACGGGAGATCTGCCAGCGGCAAGGAATCAAGGCACTGCTGACGGGATCGATCGCAGGGCTGGGGAATCATTATGTGATCACGCTTGCGGCTCTTAACGGCGAAACCGGCGACGCTCTGGCTCGCGAGCAGGTCGAAGTCGACAGCAAGGAGCAGGTACTGAAGTCTCTGGATAAAGCTGCATCGAGTCTGCGGCAAAAGATGGGAGAGTCGCTGGCTTCGGTGCAGCAGTTTGCCAAGCCTCTGGAGCAGGCGACAACATCATCGTTGGAGGCGCTGCAGGCTTTTACCCTGGGAGAGAACGAACACCAGAAAATGCGGGATGATGCGGCGATTGCATTTCTGAAGAAAGCGATCGAGCTCGATCCCAACTTCGCCACCGCCTACGCGACGATGGGTGTGTCTTGTTTCAATCTGGGCCGGATCGCCGAAGGGATAAGTGCTCTCAAGAAGGCATATGACCTTCGCGACCGGGCAAGCGAGCGGGAGAGGCTCTACATCGAGGCGCACTATTATGACGAAGTGACGATCGATTTCGAGAAGGCGCTCGCGGTCTATACACAGTGGGCGCAGACGTATCCGCGGGATTCGATACCGTTGGATAACGCCGCGCTGGCATCTACCGCATTGGGCAGGCACGAGAAGGCTTTGGAGTTTGCCAGCGAAGCACACCGCGTCGATCCCCAGGATGCCTATGGGTACGACAACCTGGCGGGCTCTTATGAAGCTCTGAACCGCTTCGATGAGGCAAAGAGCGTTGCGGAGGAAGCAGTCGCTAGGAAGGTGGATGGCTCGGGAGTTCATTTTGCGCTTCTGGATCTCGCCTACATGCGGGGCGATCGAGCGGCTGTCCAGCACGAACTCGATGCCGTGAAGGGCACGTCGTACGAACCTTTTGTGATGCTTTTCAACGCCGGCTGGAACACCTATCTCGGTAAGGTGAGAACTTCACGTGAATTGTGGGAGCAAGTGCGACAGGCTTTCATCGGAGCAGGGGCCAAAGAGGTCGCAGCGCAAGCCTTATCGGTCGAAGCGTACGACGACGCGGAGATAGGCTATGAGAGGGAAGCGCGCCAAGAAGCGGCGCGGGCTCTTGCGATCTCCAACGATCCCGACGCGCGCTGGGCAGTGGCTTTGGCGTATGCGGCCGCAGGGGACGGCGCGAAGTCTGCATCGCTCGTCGAAAGCGCCGTGCGGGACGCTCCTGACAATCACTTCATTCAGACCATGATTAGCCCCCAGGCACGCGCCATGCAGCAACTCGCCAGGAACCAGCCAGCCGATGCCGTGACTACGCTCGAAGCGATCCGCGGCTATGAGTTCGGGACCGGACCGCGCGCGCTGGGCCCTACTCCGGTGTTCCTGCGGGGATCGGCATATCTGAAACTGCATGATGGCGTCAAAGCGGCGGCGGAGTTCCAGCGCGTTCTCGATCATCGCGGGGCGGTAACCTGGGGGATCGAATATCCCTTGTCGCAGCTGAATCTCGGGCGCGCCTACGCCATGCAGGGCGATACCGCAAGAGCTCGCACCGCGTACCAGGATTTCTTTGCGCTGTGGAAAGATGCTGATCCGGACGTTCCCCTACTGAAAACTGCGAAAGCGGAATACGACAGGCTGAAGTAATCGCGACTTTCTATTCTGCGACTCTATCGCGACCCAGCCCTGCCACGCCATTTCCGCAACTGCTTCCAGGCCTGCACCAGTTCCTGGATAGCCCGCGGGGAAGGAAACGTCTGCGAGTTGATGATGGCGCACTCGCGGTACGCCCGCTGATAAAACTCCCGCACCCCGTGCTCGCTGAGCAGGGATAGATTGTGCATGATCTCGTCCAGATCCTTGCGGCTCCAGATCTCCTCCTGCTTTCCGAAATCCGGCCGCCGCGCCATGTTTCTGTTATACTATTTTCGCTATTTGTTCGCCATGATGAAATCCTCTCACATTATCAATTAGAATCCAAAACTCTTCCACCCTCGTCTGATATGTTGGTTAGTTCCCCTGCCTTTCCCTAAAGACCATGACTTCGAGCCAGCGCGCTAGCCGGTGGACGGTGATTTTCGCCTTCGGGTTGGTCTATCTCTTCTGGGGATCGACCTATCTCGGCATCGACATCGCCGTGCAAACCATTCCTCCGGCCTTGATGTGCGCGTTGCGGTTCTCAGTGGCGGGCGTGGTCATGCTAGCCGTCTGCGCCGCCACCGGCCGCAAGATCTTGTATTCCCCGAAGCAGATCGCGCTGGCGTCCATTGTGGGCTTGCTGCTGCTCATGGGCGGCAATCTGACGCTGTCCTACGCCGAACTCGCAGTCTCCTCTGGATTGGCGGCTCTGATCATTGCCATTACGCCACTCTGGTTTCTCGTGCTCGACTCGCTGCTCCTGGGCGATCACCACATTTCCGGGCGTGGCAAGGCCGGGCTTGGCCTCGGCATTCTTGGCCTCTTTGTGCTCGTCTTTCCGCAATTGCAGGCCGGGTCCCTCGGTCGCCGCGAGTTCTGGGCCTCGATCAGCCTGATTGGCGGATCATTCAGCTGGGCGCTAGGATCGGTGCTCGCCAAGCGCTGGCAGTCTGGCATGGACGTCTTCAGTGCGACCGGCTGGCAGGTTACTGCCGCTGGTGCGGGAAACTTCCTTTTCGCCCTGCTGAATGGCGACCTCGCGCACGCAACCTGGGCTCCGCGCAGCCTCGCTGCCGTTGCCTATCTGGTTGTATGTGGCTCGTGGATTGGATACACCGCGTACATCTATCTGCTCGAGCATGTGCCCACCTCGAAGGTATCCACGTATGCGTACGTGAATCCGGTCGTCGCCGTTTTTCTCGGATGGCTTATCCTGCACGAGCGCGTCGACCGCTTCATCCTCGCAGGCAGCGCGATCGTCGTGCTGTCGGTAATTCTCGTGACTAGCGCGAAGGTGAAAGAGCGAGCGGTTTCTGATCATATGCCGGCGGTGGAAGCGGCAGGAGACTGAGAGCGGGTGCATACCCCTCTTTCGCTGCCGTCCAGTCATCTTTGTCATCCCGAGGCGTAGGGTTTGCGCCGGAGGATTTATGGAATGGGTAAATCACTCGAAACCTATTTCGGCATGTCATCCTGAGCGGCGGCGACGCTGGCGCGAAGGATCGTACGAGAGCATCCCACCTCGATGAAGTGAGTAGGACTGCCCGTGCGGCATGAGTTGGAGTAGAATCCTCTCGACGGCACAGGTTATGGTAACAGTCGTAAGGTCCCTCGGACCGCTGACGCGCTCCTCAGGATGACGATAACGCACCGCTATTTTTCCCCTTCTTCCTCTTCGCTCACCACATCCACCACCCGTCCGCGAATCGCAAACGTCTGTTTCGAGCTTCCCGCGGGCTCGAAGCTCACGCGCACCGGGTTGCGTTCCCACACCGGTGAAGGGCAAGCAGAGTCTGCGGGTGCATCGTCCGACAGATCTCCCAGAGCTTTTTTGAGGATCGGCTTGCGCCGATTTAACTGCGCCACGACCATGTAGGTCTTTTTCCCATCCTCACCGACTCCGCAATAAGCTGCATAGTCGCGATACCACGCCGCAACGGAATACAGCGGATCGAACTCCGCCAGATTCACCGCTGAGACGTGACCGGTGACGCGATCGACCAGCAGCCATCCTCCACGCTGCCACTGCCAGCGCGGGGCGGCGTCGGCCGGCAGACTGTCATTCACCCGAAATGCCCGCCGCACCACAAACAGCCGGTCGGTGACGTCGTGCGGCGCTCCCATCACATATTCCTTGATTTGCCCATCCACCAGCAATGGACGGATCTTGATCAGAAGGGGCTTCTCGTCGGCCACCGATCCCGAACTCCAGGGCACAGAGTTCCATTTACCGAAGCTGATCAAGTGAATCTTACTCGCGCCCGCCGCTGCCACGGTCAGCAACAGAGCCAAACCTGTCCAGATGTTTTGGGCGCGCATCTTTCCGAGCGTAGGCAAGGATGCATACCTACGCAAGGCCGCCGATCACAATTTTTCGGCACCGGGTTCCAAACTGGGAATAGCCAAATTTTTCTTCCAGTGATAAGGTGTCAATTCTCTGGGCACGGCTTGCACCGATCGGCGAGAATGGCGGTAGAATCTTTAGGAGAAGTGAAGCTGTAGATTTTTCGTCATGAGTATCTCCCCTGCCTCTCGTTTCTCACGCCTGATTGCCCGGACACTTCCATGAGGGACGCCGCCTCTTACGAAGTAATGGGCGATCTTCTACCCCGGCGCCGGGCGCCGCGCATTCTCGTCGTTGACGATCAGCCCAGCATCGCCGGCCTGATGAGTCAATTGCTGATGATGCGGGGCTATGACGTCGTAACCGCCTCAAACGCCGAGCAGGCGGAGGCCGAGGTGCGCCGTCAGGCTCCCGATCTCATCCTTTCCGATGTGATGATGCCCGGCAAGTCGGGATATGACCTGTGCCGTGCACTAAAGGACAACGCGGCCACGCGCCTGATTCCGTTCGTACTGATCACGGGCTTGAGCGACAGCAGCGACAGAGTTCGGGGCATCGAAGCCGGAGCAGACGACTTCCTCAACAAACCTGTTCTCGCCGAAGAGCTCATCGCGCGCGTGAAATCCTTGCTGCGGCTGAAAGAGTTCACCGACGAACTGGAGACCGCTGACTCCGTCCTCTGCACACTGGGTCTCATCGTCGAAGGCCGCGATCCCTACACTGAAGGCCATTGCGAACGCCTGTCGGTCCGCGCCGCCGATCTTGGACGCCACCTTGGCATGGATGAAGATTCCATCATCGCGCTCAAGCGTGGAGGTTATCTGCACGACCTCGGCAAGATCGCCGTACCCGACGAGATTCTCAAGAAAGGCAGCGACCTCACGCCGGCGGAATGGGAGGTCATGAAGCTCCATCCCATTACCGGCGAGAATATCTGCAAGCCGCTGCACTCACTTCACCTCGTGCTGCCCATCATTCGCCATCATCACGAGCATTCCGACGGTTCGGGGTATCCGGACGGTCTGACGGCGTCTGAAATCCCTGTGCTCCCACGGGTGCTGCAAGTTGTCGATGTCTACGATGCGCTTCGCACTGCACGCTCTTACAAGCCCGCCCAAACCCACGAACAAGCCGCGCAGACCATGCGCGAGGAAGCCCGTCGCGGACTCTGGGACGCTGAACTCGTGGGCGAATACTTCTCCATGCTCGAGGAAATGCGCCAGGTGGCATAGGGCAGAGGCAAGGGACTAGAGGTCAGTGATCAGATTTCACTGATGTTGGGTGAGTGCGGGCTCGACTGCGCCCCTCCGCGAATGTCTCGGTCCAACGTTCCCCGAACGATGCGAAATCAATACAATGGCTCACTGAGCCCCAAAACTTGCCCCCAACTTACTCGATCGTCATTCCCGCATACAACGAAGCTGCTCGCCTCGGCGCCAGTCTCGACAGAGTTCTCGCTTACATTCGGGCGCAAAACTGGGACGCCGAAGTCCTCGTTGTCAATGACGGCTCGCGCGACAACACTGCCGAAATTATTCGCACCTTCTCCGCCATCAATCCCTCGGTGCGTCTCATCGAGAATCCCGGCAATCGCGGCAAGGGATACAGCGTGCGCAACGGCATGCTGAACGCGCGTGGGGAGATTCTGATCTTCAGCGACGCTGACCTCTCGTCGCCGATCGAGGAAGCGCCGAAACTTCTCGCCGCACTCAATGCAGGCGCGGAGATCGCCATCGGATCGCGCTGGCTGCGCGCTGAAACCCAGACCCAGCGACAACCACTTCATCGTCAGCTTTTCGGACGCATTTTCAACCTTCTGCTTCGCCTCACTCTCGGCCTGAAATTCAAAGACACACAATGCGGATTCAAAGCCTTCAAGGCGCAGGCCGCGCGCACGGTCTTCCCATTGCAGAAAATCGAACGCTGGGGATTCGATCCTGAGATTTTGTTTCTCGCTCGCAAGTTCGGATTGAAGGTCGAAGAGGTTCCAGTGGCCTGGGGACACAGCGGCGGCACGCGCATCAATCCCCTGGTCGATGGCGCAAAAATGTTTCAGGAGATGCTGCGGATTCGCTGGTACTCGCTGACCGGAAAGTATGATGGCGGAGAACCCGCGCCCGCCGAAGACCCGATGAACTTCTCTTCACCACAGAGGCACAGAGACACAGAGAAAAATCAGTCTAAACGAGATTCTCTTCAGAACTTATAGGTTTTTCTCTGTGCCTTCGTGTCTCTGTGGTGAATGGGCTTGCGCGCAATGTTTAGACGAGCGCGCGGACACCGACTCCCACCGCTTCGACAACTCTCTTCCCCATCTCGACGGTCGAAATCGCTGCATGCGCTCTGCCGGCGAGATCCGCCGTGCGCGCGCCCTTTGCCAGCACGGCAGAGACAGCTTCCTCGATGCATGCCGCCTCGCGCTCCAGACGAAACGAATGCCGAAGTAACATCGCTGCCGATAGTATCGCCCCCAAGGGATTGGCGATGCCTTTCCCGGCGATATCCGGCGCTGAGCCGTGGACCGGCTCATATAATCCCACCGGGCCCCCGACGCTCGCCGAAGCCAGCAGCCCAAGAGATCCGACAACTCCCCCGGCCTGGTCCGACAATATGTCGCCAAACATGTTCTCGGTCAGGATCACATCAAACTCGGCCGGCCGCTGCACCAGCAGCATCGCCGCCGAATCCACGTACTGATGCCCGAGCTTCACCCCGGAATAATCTTTTCCAACACGCGTGACCACATCGCGCCACAGCCGCGAGCACTCGAGCACGTTTGCCTTATCCACTGAGAGAACTTTCTTCTTACGCTTCATCGCCAGATCGAAGGCGACGCGGGCAATGCGCTCGATTTCGTTCTCGCCGTACCGCATCGTGTTGATCGCCAGGCGAGCGCCCGGTTCGCCTTCGATCGAACGCGGAGTGCCGAAGTACGCTCCACCGAGCAACTCGCGCACGATCATGATGTCGGTGCCGCGAACAATCTCTGCGCGCACGGGAGAGCAGTCCTCGAGCGCCGGAAAAAAGACTGCGGGACGCAAATTGGCATACGCACCCAACTCGCGCCGAATGCGGAGCAAACCTGCTTCGGGCCGCAGATGTCCGGGATTCTTGTCGAACTCTGGACTGCCTACAGCCCCAAGCAAGACTGCACCAGAACTCAAGCACGCTTGGATCGTATCGGCGGGCAGTGGATCATTGGCTGATTTCAAGGCAGCGCCGCCAATGAGCTTCCTTTGAATTTTGAGTTGGTGGCCAAATCCCTCGGCCACCGCCTGCAGCACCAGGACAGCCTGCTCGGTCACTTCCGGACCAATGCCATCGCCTGGGAGAACCGTAAGATTCAAGATCATTTTGTAATTTGGTAATTTTGTAATTTGTAATTTGTAATTTGAAAGCCAGAACATCGGCAATTCTATCGCGGAACAGGAAAGCCGCCATCTATCCGGCGGCTCTTCAAATTACCAAATTATCCGATTCCAAAATTACCAAATCGCCTACACACCCCAGAGATAATCTTCCTGCTGGGTCTGCTCGTGGTGGGCTTCACCGTGCGCCGGCAGCGGCACGCCAAAGGGATTCGTTTGCGCAGCCGCGGCGAAACTCTTTTCGGCGACAGGTGGAGCGTTCACCACCGCTGGGGCGGCCGGAATAATCGGCTCGATCAGCGGAGTGGCGGAAGTTGTCGGCTTGTGCGTGTCGCGGATCAATTCGAGCAGATGATGGTCCTCGACATGCTTGATCTTGTCCGCCAGCCGGACAAAGCGGCGATAGATGTCATCCAGGGCCCGCCGGTCAAACGTGTATCCCAGTTGCTCGCAGCGTATCGAGAGCGCGTGACGTCCGGAATGCTTGCCCAGCACCAGCTTCGAATCAGGCACGCCCACCGAATTTGGCGTCATGATTTCGTAGGTCAGCGGATTCTTTAAGACGCCATCCTGATGAATGCCCGCCTCGTGGGCGAACGCATTGCGCCCGGTAATGGCCTTGTTCGGTTGCACGGGCACGCCGGTAATCTCGCTCAGCATCTGGCTGGCGGCAAAAATCTGCTCGCTCACAATGCCCGTTTCATATGGATAGCGGTCCGGGCGCACACGCATCGCCATCACAATTTCCTCCAGCGATGCATTGCCCGCGCGCTCCCCGATGCCGTTGATCGTGCACTCGACCTGCCTTGCTCCAGCCGCAACCGCGGCCAGCGCGTTCGCGACTGCCATCCCGAGATCGTTGTGACAATGCGCCGAGATCGTGACGTTCTCGATTCCCTTGACGCAGCGCCGGATCATCGCAATTAGCTCCCCGAATTCTGATGGCACTGTGTACCCGACAGTGTCCGGGATGTTCACTGTTGTTGCGCCAGCTTCGATCACAGCATCCAATACGCGGCAGAGAAAGTCAGGGTCCGTGCGCGTCGCGTCTTCGGGCGAGAACTCCACGTCGTCGCAGAATGATTTCGCCAGCTGAATCGCTTCCCGCGCCTGCGTCACGCACTGGTCGCGCGTGATGCGCAATTTGTACTGCAGGTGAATGTCAGAGGTGGCTAGAAACACGTGAATCCGCGGGCGGGCCGCATCCTGCAACGCCGCCCAGGCGCGCTCGATGTCCGGACGGCAGGCGCGCGCCAGGCCCGCGATGATGGGCCGCCGCACAACCTGAGCGATCGCCTTCACTGACGCGAAGTCGCCATCGGAAGCAATCGGGAACCCGGCTTCGATCACGTCCACGCCAAGGCGGTCGAGCTGGTGAGCCATGCGCAGCTTTTCCTGCTGATTCATGCTGCAACCAGGCGACTGCTCGCCGTCGCGCAGGGTCGTGTCGAAAATCGTAACTCGTGGTCGGTCTGTGTTCATAGGTCCCTCAACTCACCGGACTTCAGAGCGGCATTAAGGATCTGCGAAGCTCGTCCAGAGTGCCAGTGATCCTACAATGTTACGGGGTGGACAGCTAGAAGCAAAACTTATAATTCTTTTCGGATGATTAGTAACTATGCTAGTATTAGAACTACTAATACATCTAGACACATTCATTAAAGCGAATCCCAATGGAACTGTCCCAGCTTGAAGTCTTTCTTGCAGTCGCGCGCGAGCGGCGATTCTCTCGCGCCGCCGATAAACTCTTCCGCACACAATCAGCCGTTAGCCAGACTATCCGCAAACTTGAGGACGAACTTGGCGAAGCCCTTTTCGACCGCTCCTCGCGTGAGGGCGTGCTCACTGACGCCGGCAAGGTTCTCTACGAATATGCCGAAAAGCTGATCAACCTGCGTTCCGAGGCGACAGAATCGCTCTCGGAGTTGCGCGAGCTGCAGAAAGGCAAGCTGGTCATCGCGGCCAATGAGTTTACGGTTTTGTATTTACTGCCGGTGCTGGCCGAATTCCGCCGCCTGCATCCCATGATCAGGATCACTGTCGAGCGCGCCCTCGGCAGCCACATTCCGGATGACGTTCTGAGCTACAAGGCCGAGTTTGGCGTGCTCTCGTACGAGCCGCAGGAAGCGAGTCTCCATTCCATCGTCGTATTCCTCGACGAGCTGGTCTTTGTCGTTCCCCCGAAACATCCTCTGGCATCCGCGTCGCAGATCAGCATTCGCCAGCTTGGCGTCGAGTCGTTCGTGGCGCACATCGTGAACTCGCCCTATCGCGAAAAGGTCATTCAGCTGTTCGAGGCACAGAAAACGCCGTTGCACATGGATCTTGAACTGCCGACACTGCAGGCCATCAAGCAATACGTCGCGCTGGGAAGCGGCGTCGCGCTGGTCCCCGAAATCAGCGTGGAGAATGAGATCGCACGCGGTGAACTGGTGCGCATCCCCGTCCGCGAGCTGCAGCTGAAGCGCAAGCTGCGCCTCATTTATCGGAAGGATGCCAATCTTTCCCATGCTGCGCGCGCGTTTCTGAAGGTCGCCGAAGCGGTCGCGGTGGAGCGTAAAGGAAGATACCGGTTCCAGCGGGAGAGTTGAAGCGATTGCCCAACCTTTGTCGCGATTTACTGGACAGCGTGGGACCCTACAAAAATTAAAACAGGAGCAAAGATCGCTCTTTGCTCCCCATTTCTGACTTACTTAAGTTCTCAGCAGTCCGCGCAGACTTCGTCTTCGCGGAACGATTCCAGAGCCAAATCCAGTGTGGGATGCACCTCCACCACCGAATCCAGGTTGGTAAGATCGAGCAACGTGCGGACCACGTCATTCGGGCCTGCACACTTCAGGTTGGCGTTGCGCTCCTGCGCCCAGGTCTGGAGCAGGGCCAGTTCGCCGATGCCGGCGCTGTCCATCGCGGTAACGCCGCTAAGATCGAGCACGACCTTGCTGCCGTCCGCCAGAAACTCCCCAGCCAGGCGAGACAGGGCGGCCGCCTCGTCGCGATACACGACGCGGCCCTGGCAATGCACGATGATGACATCGCCGCGATTCCGAGTTTCCAAACTGAGTTTCAACTTCAGCTCCTCGTATTCCCCACAAGCAGCCCACGGTGCCGGCTGCTCCCACATTTGCCAATTCATATTGGTTGGTTGCATGCTAATCAATAGACGAGGGTGAGCGCGTTTTGGCACCATGAAAATCTGATAAATTTTGTTGATTGGTGGCATTCGAGGACAGAATTTGGTCCACGGGGCATCCTGGCCATCCGGTACACTGCATCTAACGGATTTCGTTGACTATACTGGTTATTTTTTCCGGCACGCTAGCCGGGGAGGAATATTTTCGTGTCCAAAACTGTTGCTGCGGTGCTGGCCTTTATAGGCGTACTTGTGATCGCCGCTCCCATGCACGCGCAATTCGGTGGCCTGCTTCCCAGCGGTAACGTCTATGCCGGTGTTTCGTACGGCCAACTCACGAACGCAGTGGTGAAACAAAGCTATCGTGGATGGAACGGCTCGTTCGAAGATCTCCCGTTCGCGCGCTTTCCGCACCTTGGCCTGGTAGCCGACGCCAGCGGCTTCTACCGCAGCGGAGTGACGCAATATAACTTCCTCGGCGGGCCGCGTCTTTCGGTTACCAGAGGAAGATTCCGTCCATTCGTGCACGCGATGGCCGGCATTCGTCACTTGAACTCGAGCGGCTTCGTGTATAACCCTATCGAGATCGATGGCGGAGGGGGCGTCGACTACAAGCTTTTCTTCAAGAACTTTTCCTGGCGCGTGCAGGGCGACTACATGCACACGCACTACCTGAGCGCCACGCAGAATGATTACCGCGCCTCGACCGGCATCGTTTGGCGTTTCTGAGCGCGTTTTCTCTCGATCACTGGCGCTTTTCCGCGCATCCAAGAACTTGCTGCTTCTCTTCGTGTTAGACCGCAAGGGAGGAGACTCGTGCGCAAGTTTTTGGTTTTTGTTTTTGCAATCGTGCTGACCGCTGGCGTGGCATTCGGCCAGGTTCCGGTGCCCACTTCGGGCAACGTGTTTTTCGGATACTCGTACTACAACACTCCGCTCGGCGTGAATCGGCAGAACCTGAATGGATGGCAAGGATCGGTCGAAGGTAAGGTTCTGCCGTTCATCGGAATCGTCGGAGATCTCAGCGCCAACTACGGCAATGTAAACTTTCCTGCGGTTTGCAGCCTCAGTCCTTGTCCCACTTCGCTTAGCGTGAATTCGCACATCGATAACCTGCTATTCGGACCGCGCGTGTCTGTGCCGATCTCGGGGATTCGGCCGTTCGCCGAAGCTCTATTCGGATTCGGACATGTCAGCACGCGCGGCGCCGGCAACGACACGTCGTTTGCCACCGCAGTCGGCGGTGGCGTCGATATTCGTCTGCTCCGCATTCTCGCTTGGCGGGTTCAGGGAGACTACATCCACACGCATCTGTTCGACACACCGCAAAATAATGTGCGGCTAGCGACGGGGTTGGTCTTGCGGTTTTAGGTAATCCATGTAGGAACAGCCGCCCTCGGCTGTCCGGTCGAGCGAAGCTCGACGGAGAAAAAAATCAGGATTCGGCTGGTTGGCTGAATCCTGTTTTTCGTGGCCACAACAAAAACCTGGGATTGACCGCGGAAGAGCGGCACTTTAGCAGCCGCGTTGTTGCGGCAGGGGACCGGGCTTTAGCCCCTGTGTGTTGCCTAACCTCGCCGCGCCTCCGGTTCCGCATCCGCCCAATATTTGTGATCGCGCAGGAAGTATTTCTCGTTCCAATAGTTCATCGCTGTCTTCAGGAAGAGCCATCCCACACGCAAATGCCCCATGCGCTTAAACCTGCGATTGGTGGTGTAGACTCCGCCGCGCACGATCGCGAAACGCTTGCGATCCACCTGCTGGCTTAACTTGTAATCCTCGGCGAAGAGAATCTGTTCATGAAACCCGCCGAGTTCCCAGAATTTCTTGCGATCGAAGAGCATGAACATCCCGGTCGCAAACGGGCGGTGCAGGTACGACATATACTGAAAGCAGTCGCTAATCGTGTAGAACAGCTTGTCGACCCAGTTTCCGGCGTTGCAGATAACGTTCGTCGTCACGCAGTGCAGCTTTCCGCTCTGCGCTTTTTCCATGCAGCGCCGAAGCAGCGAACGATCCGCGAGTTCGATGTCCGCGTCTAAAAAAAGAACATACGGCGTATCGGCGTGGGCCGCACCCTGGTTTCTCCCAACCGAAGGGATCCCGCCATGAATGACCCCGACGTTCAGGCGATCGCGAAAGCGCAGGACAATTTCAGGAGTGCCGTCACTGGAGTTCGCGTCAGCGACCAACACTTTCGTACTCGACATCTTCGAGTAGTCCTGATTCGTCAGCGAGGTCAGCAAGCGCGGAATGAGCTTCGCTTCGTTCTTCGCCGGAATCACGATGGTCAGATCGCTCATCGTAGTTACGCTCGTCATAGTCATGGATTTGTACCCCCATTTCATCGATCGTCAGAAACGTCAGCCGCGAATCGACCCAACCCCCGGAATTCCAATATTCGATGCCATCCCGCTCCATATGGAGCGCCTCATGTGTGTGCCCGCAAAAGATTCTTTGCGCCTCGTGATGCTTCGCATACGCGATGGCGCCCTCGGCCACCTTAGGTGACATGCGCAGCCAGCGCGTATTCAGGCGATCAATCAGCCGCGCTACTGGCTTGCTTTTGAAATCCAGCTTTTGCAGCAGCAAATAGAGTGATGTCCCCAGACGGCTCAGCCGAACACGATTCACCTGGAATCCATCGAACTGATGACCGTGGATCGCGATATGCCGCAGGCCGCGGTAATCCCACTCGTAGTGCTGATAGACACGGACTCCGACCAGGTGCGACATGATGTCGGTGAGCCCGTGATCGTGATTGCCCTCAACCCAGACAACCTCGATCTTGCGCTTGGGGTTCGACAGCTTGCGAATGTACCCCAGAAACTTCCAGTGTTCCTTGGTCAGGCGGGCGAAGTTGAGGTCGGCAAAAATGTCGCCCAGCAGGATCAGGCGCTGGAAACAATTCTCTTTGAGAACGCGCGTCGCCTCGCGCGCGTGACTGGTCTCTGCACCCAGGTGCAGGTCAGAGAGGATCAGCGTGTTGTAGGCATGCGGATCCATGTTTTGTTTGTAGCAGGGGAATGTTACTGGGTGGTTAACATTGCATCAATTTTGGTGCATCAGGGTAACGGCTGAAGTAACCCGCAGAATTGAATCATGGAGGGATTGAGTCATTGAGTCATTGAAAACCATTGCCTTAACCCAAATCGCTCAATCGCTCAATCCTCTGTGTTAGCATCGGCGCATTTATCGACATGGCGAAGATGGAGGAGAAAGTCGTAATCGAGGTTGCTAACAACAACACCAAAGCCCCAATTCCTGCGCCGCGCATTGCCGGCCTTTTCGTTCTCTTTTTCCTAATTGCCTTCGGCCTTGGCTATCCCACGCTGAACCGTTACGACCCTCGCCAGGTACCCGGTCTGGCTGATGTCAAGAGCTACAGCGCGATGGTAGCTGGCGAGCCTTTCGTCGGGCAGCCGCACGTCCGCTTCCGTGTGCTTGTCCCCTGGATCGCCCGGCCTTTCTACTATCTCGTCCGCGGGCGGTCCGGCAGTTGGGATCCGGTGATGTTCGGCCTGCTCGCGGCCAACTCGCTGTTGGTGGCCACCACTGCAATCTTGATCGTTATTTTAGGAACAGGCGAAGTCGGCTATGCCGCGGGTTTAGTGGCTGCTTTGATTTACCTGCTCAACTTCGCGGTTCCGAATCTCCGGCTCGTCGGCCTAGTCGATGCCGGAGAAGGCTTGTTTCTGCTCGCGCTGCTCTGGAGTCTGTCCTCAGGCTCATTTTGGACGCTAACTGCAATCGCTGCGCTCGGCACATTGACGAAGGAATCGTTCGTTCCGTTTGGTATTGTTTTCACGGCGACCTGGTGGATTGCGAGTCTCAAGAAGCAGCGCTCACCGTTGCGAAATGCTCTTTGGATCCTGGCAAGCTGGATTGTCAGCTCTGCCACGATGATCGTTCTCCACCGCGTAATCACTGGCGCATTCCAAAACCCTCTCACTTTTGTAGCGCGTGGCCATTCCCATTATCTCGACCAGCTTTCCGATTCCCTATTCGACCGCAATTTGCTGTATATCTTTGTCTGGTTGCTGCCGCTCGGATTGCCGAGGATTCTGCGCTTCCGGAAGTCCTGGCTGATTCCGGCTGCTTCGGCTTGTGTAGCGGCTTTCGTCCTCGATGCCTATTACAGCGGCGACTTCGGCACAGTCGGACGTGCCTTGTTCAGCATCGCCGGCCCGCTACTGAGCTTGTCTGCGGCAACGCTCTTGCTGGATGGAGCACGAGCAGGTTAAGCCACATACCGAAAGGTTGCCCTTTCGGGTTGAAGCCGACCGGGTGCTGGTCCGCAACCGTGGTTCTAGAACAAGGCATCCAAATCTGAAAGGCTGGGTGGAACGGCCAGGGTAACCCTCCAGCCCATGCCGAAAGTAACCCCTCCGGTTCCTTTTCGGCGATTGACCGTGACGACGAGCCGTGAGTACGATTTGATAGAATTCATTGGACTTTAACAGCAGGAGAGTTCCACCCATCTCGTAGAGAACGATGAAATTAGTGAACCCAGGGATTGCTTTACTTGCGGCCTCGCTACTGGTGGCATCCGCCTGCCAGTCGGCGCAAAAACCGGTCTCCCTGCTTCCGCCGGGGGCGGCGCCAGCACTGCATCCGGCCGCCGCAGTCGCGCCAACGTCGAAGGCCGATGCTGCGGAACCGCAAGTCCAGATCGCAAAATCGAATGACGTCCCAGCTTCGAAGCTGACGCAGAACGCCGCCTCCATCGCACCTCTGCAGGACACAGATGCAGAACCGGACACCGTTTCCAGCCTTGTCGCAGGCGCGGAGAAGCAATATCAGGCAGGCCTTGCCAGCTATCGCGCCGGCAAAGCCGACGACGCCCGCGAGCACTTCGATGAAGCCCTGAACACTCTGCTCGACAGCAAATTCGATGTCCGTTCCGATGAGCGGCTGCAGAAAGAATTCGAGCGCATCGTGCAGGGCGTGAACGAGCTGTATCCCGGGGGCACCTCCGCCGACACGACCGACGCTCAGCAGGAGCCACAACAGCAGAAGTCGGAACCGGCGCCGATCGACGAAACCAACGGACTCACTCCTTCGGCGGACGCCAAGACGAAGGCCAAAGCCGAAGCCGATATCAAGAACACACATTCGGACCTGCCGCTGATGATGACCGACCAGGTCGCGGGCTATATCGACTATTTCTCGAATCGCGGACGCGGCGTTTTCGAGCGCGCCTTGGCCCGCTCCGGCCGCTATCGCGACTTGATGCTGCCGATCCTGAAAGAAGAAGGCGTCCCACAGGATCTCATCTACCTGGCGCAGGCCGAATCCGGATTTCATCCGCTGGCTGTATCGCGCGTCGGCGCCCGCGGCATCTGGCAGTTCATGGCGAGCCGCGCCCGCGGATATGGGCTGAGCCACAACATGTATGTGGACGACCGCCAGGATCCGGAAAAGTCCACGCGCGCAGCAGCCCGTCACCTGAAAGATCTCTACAACCAGTTCGGCGATTGGTACCTGGCGATGGCGGCGTATAACTCTGGCCCGGGCACAGTACAGGCGGCCGTGAAGCGCACCGGCTACGCTGATTTCTGGGAACTCTACCGTCGCAACGTTCTACCGAAAGAGACTCGCAATTACGTCCCGATCATTCTCGCCGTGACGATCATGGCGAAAAACCCGTCGCAGTATGGGCTCGAAGACGTGGCGATGGAACATCCCGCAATCTATGACACGGTGCGGATTGACTATCCCGCAGATCTGCGGCTGGTTGCCGAATGCGTTGGCTCGACGCCAAGCGAACTACAAGACTTAAATCCCAGCCTTCTGCGCATGACTACGCCGCGCACCGGCACCTTTGAGCTGCATCTGCCGGCTGGAACGGAAGCGCAATATCAGACCGCGATCGCTGATATTCCCAATGACATGCGCCTGTGGTGGAGATATCACACCGTTCAGGCTGGCGACACGGTTGCCTCGATCGCGCGTAGCTATCACACCACGGCGAAGGCGATCGTCGACACGAATCATCTCGAAGACAATGTGCTCGAGCCGGAAGCCAAGCTGATCATACCGGTCGCTCCGGGGAAGCATGCAGCGAACGACACTGCGACCTACGCTCGCCGGATCACGCGCTACCATGTGCGCCATGGCGACACGGTTCTAACCGTAGCTGACAATTTCGGCATCTCTGCCCAGCAACTCCGGCGCTGGAATGGATTGCGTGGAGACAGCCTGGCTGGCCGCCGCGTGCTCCTTCTGCACCTGCCGATCTCGCCTGGTTCGCATGAGGCCGAAGTGGCGACGTCGCATACGAGTAAGAAGCATCCGAAGACTGAAACCGCGAGCGCGAAACCTCCTGCCACCAAGTCTGCTCAGATCGAGCACCTGAAGGAAGCCGCGGTCGTCCACCACAAAGTGAAATCCGGCGAAACTCTCTACTCGATTGCCAACGCCTACCGGACCACCGTGGCCGCGCTCAAGCGCGACAACCGCAACATCGCCATCTTGCGGCCAGGGATGATCTTGGTCGTGCAGCTCCCGCGGTAACTTCAGCGTTCTCTTTCACTTGTCCAGTTTTTGACTCTCGCTGCCCTCATTCCCATTTTGGAAAATCGCTACAAATTTTGCTTCTCGATTTGCCTCGTGCTGTCGAAGCTACGCTAGTCTTGGCTAGTGCCACGGAGACTGGCGAGGAAATAACCCGATTTCGGGCACTTCAACACCACGTGCGTAGAATCACATTCCTGCTTTTCCCGGCTTTGTACAATTTGGCGTTATTTTGATCGCTGATCTTAATAACGCTGAATCATAAATCAGGAGAGACAACCTCATGAGGACCACTAAATTTGTTGTTTTGATGTTAGTCGTGGCTTTGTCGGTGTCGGTCGCGCTGCCTGCCTTCGCGGCAGACGGGGCGGCAACCTACAAAGCAAAATGCGCCGCCTGCCACGGCCCCGAGGGCCAGGGCAAGGTTGGCCCGGCGCTGAAGGGCACAACCCTGACCGCGGACCAGATCAATGACCTGCTCACCAAGGGCGCCGATGCCAAGAAGGTTCCCCACAAGAAAGCAATCGCGGGACTTTCGGCCGATGACTCGAAAGCCGTCGCAGATTATGTAAAGACGTTGAAGTAATCCCGGCCCGATTGGATAGCGTGGCCCTCAAGCGTTCGCGCCTTGGGGGCTTTTTCTTTGTGCGCTTTTCCGGCTTAAAACCGCACCCAGCGTGGCCTTCAGGTTCTTTTAACCGCTCATTAACACCCCGTTCACTTTCGTTTGTTAGTCCTTTCTGAAGCACTTCATCTCTCAGGAGGAAATCGCATGAAGATTCTTCGCAGGCTAAGTGTAGGTGTGTCTGTACTAGTCCTGTTACTGACAACCAGCCAGGGCTTTGCCGATGATTTCAATGGCGATCAGGGGAAAAAAGTAAAGCACGTCCTGCTCATCAGCGTCGACGGCATGCACGCCGTCGATTTCTTGAACTGCGCTCATGGGGTAGCGGGAGTGAACAATGGCCAGCCGTACTGCCCTGCGATCGCAGCCTTAGCGAAGCACGGAATCAACTACACGGCCGCCAGCACCTCGAAACCGTCGGATTCTTTTCCTGGACTCACCGCAATCGTCACTGGTGGCAGCCCGGCGTTGACCGGCATCTACTACGACGTTGCCTTTGCCCGCAACCTCAACGGACCCAAAGTCCAAACCGGCAACGGGAACGGCCCCGACACCTGCACTCCAGGTGTTGCGCCGACCGTCGGTTTTACGACTGAATATGAGGAAGGCATCGACATCGACCAGACTCAGGTGAATGGCGGAGCTAAAGGCGCCTCACTTACCGACGGCACGATCGCTTCGATCGATCCCAACAAACTACCGCAGGACCCGGCAAATGGCTGTAAGCCCGTCTGGCCATGGCAGTTCGTTCGCGCCAACAGCATCTTCAGTGTGATTTATCAGCACGGCGGGACCACAGCGTGGTCCGACAAGCACCCGGCGTACTCGTCGGTCGCATCCGGCGTCGGTCCGAAAGCTTTGGCCGACTTCTACGGCCCGGAGATCAACTCCAACGTGGTTGCGCTCCCGAATGTTACGACGCCGACTGCCATCTCTTGCACCGTCCTCGATCCAAACTCGGATCTGACCGCCTGGACCAACAGCTTCCAAAATATTCAGTGCTACGACACGTTGAAGGTCAATGCAGTCCTCAACTGGATCGACGGTAAGACCCATCTTGGCGATGGGCGATTAAGGGGAACTCCCAGTCTCTTTGGCATGAACTTCCAAGCCCTCAGCGTCGGCCAGAAATTTATCGAAAATGGTCTGAAAGGCGGGTACCTTGATGCTGCGGGAACCCCCACTGCTCCTCTGCTCAGCGAATTCCAGTTCGTCGATGCCTCCATTGGAGCATTTGTCAGCGAACTGAAGAAGCAAGGCCTATACGACTCGACGCTGATCGTGATCACGGCCAAGCACGGCCAATCGCCCATCGATCCCAACCTGTTCGTACGCCAGAATGCCGTCGGCATCTCACCTGCAACCTTGATCTCGAACCAGCTGAACGCCGCTATGCCGCCGTCGGAGGATCCCAACGGCTCCGGAATCGGATCGACAGAAGATGACGTTTCGTTGCTCTGGTTGACGAACCCGTCCTATACAGCGCAAGCCGTGAGTCTTCTTCAGGCCAATTCCGGCCCGACTGGAGTCGGGCTGGGCCAGTACTACTATGGCCCATCACTCAGCCTGAACTTCGACGATCCGAACCTGGATCCGCGCACCCCGGATATCATCGTGACCCCGAACGTTGGCGCCATCTATACGAAGAGCCACGGCAAACTGGCCGAGCACGGGGGATTCGCGCATGACGATACCAACGTCGTTCTCTTGCTGTCGAATCCGAACTTTGCACCTGCGACCGTACAAGCGGCTGTGGGGACCGCCCAGGTTGCGCCTACGATCCTGGACGCGTTACACATCGATGTCCGTGAACTCGATGCGGTTCGCAAAGAGGGAACGGGCGTGCTACCGGCGGTCCAGTTCTAGCTTTTTCGTGAGCAAGCCTTTCGACCCCACCTTGTTCTCCAGGTTTTGGTGGCAGGGTGGGGATTTTAGTTTTGAGGAGTTCTTACGCTGTTCCTTCGCCTCAGCAGCCGGAATCTCTCCCGTGAATCGTTGAGTGATTCAATCACTGAGTCAATCGACGAGCGACATTGAAATTCATTGACTCAATGCCTCAATGAATCAACGATTCAATGCTGTGTCTCGGGTCCTTGCAGATGCCACCGAATGTCGTGCTATAATCGCGCGCCGTTACAGCAGAAGTTCCCGGTGGTCTTTTAATTCTCTCGTGCCCGCAGCCAGGCGGCGTATCCGCTCGGCCGCCACTCGAAATCAGGAGGAGCAATGTTCGACGATCCCACGCTCTACGGACGTGATGAAGAAGAAGAATTCGGCGACAGCGGCGCTTACAGCGAGTCGCTGGAAGAGGATTTTGAAGAGGAAGAAGAAGAGGAAGAAGAACCGGGCATGGGGGGCTCTGAGGCCGTAGAGCCGCCGCCAGTGTCCGCTCCCGCGCCTTCCGCTCCCGCACCGGCAACCGGTGGCGGCGGTGGTGGCGGTGCTAAAAAAGCGAAGAAGAAAGCCGCCAAGAAGAAACCTGCGGCGAAGAAGAAAGCGAAAAAGGCAGCCAAGAAACCGGCGAAGAAAAAAGCCGCGAAGAAAGGCGCTAAGAAGTCGGCCAAGAAGAAAGGCAAGAAGCGCCGTTAAGAATTACCATGGCCGCGTGCGCCTCCGCCCGCGCCAGAGATCAGACCGCGCCTCGCAAGGGGCGCGGTTTTTCTTGACGCAGACCTCATACGAGGGCGTGAAGTTTTCAGCAAAGCCCGCGCTATAATCTCCCCTTCCCGAGGCCAGCAATGCATACGAAACGCTCCGGTTTTGTCCTCACCTGCTTCTTCCTCATCGCTGTCGCCGCGCTTCCGCAGAGCCCCACCATCGGGAAATCGCAGCCAGCGCATCCGGAGACGATTTCCTCCCAAAATCTGCCGGACACACCAAAGCGCCCCGTCAGCGATGAATATCATGGCGTCAAGGTTGGCGACGACTACCGGTGGCTTGAAGACTGGGACGATCCTGCCGTCAAGCAATGGAGCGCCGCGGAGAATGTGCGCACTCGGGAACATCTTGATCACCTGCCGTCGCGCGCGGCCATCAAAGATCGCCTGCTGCAGCTGGTTTCCGCCAGCGGTCCGTCCTATTACAGAATGCAGTTCCGTGCCGGTAAGCTGTTCGCGATGAAGTTCCAGCCTCCGCAGCAACAGCCCAAGCTAGTCGTATTACATTCAGCCGACGATCCGGCCAGCGAAAGAGTCATCTTCGATCCGAATACCGCATTTGGCAAGGGTTCGGCTTCGATTGATTTCTTCGTGCCCTCATTCGGTGGAAAATATGTGGCTGCCGCCCTTTCAGAAAACGGCTCAGAAGACGCCGCAGCGCACGTCTTTGAAGTCGAGACCGGCCGGGAACTCTCTGACATTGTGCCACGTGTGAACTTCGCCACTGCAGGAGGCAGCATCGCGTGGAAAGCCGACAGCTCCGGCTTCTATTACACGCGTTATCCGCAGGGTAATGAGCGCCCGTCCGAGGACGCCAATTTCTACCAGCAGGTCTACTTTCACAAGCTTGGCACCGACCCGAAAGACGATACCTATGTCATCGGCAAGGAATTTCCCCGCATCGCCGAAATCGAGCTTCACACCAGCGACGATGGACGCTGGTTGCTGGCCTCCGTCGCCAACGGCGATGGCGGGCAGTTTGCCCATTACGTGATGGATCTCGACGGACACTGGACGCAGATCACGCACTTCGAAGACGGCATCGTCTCGGCGAAGTTCGGCCCTGCCGGCGGACAGGCCGGCAACGGCGAGGTCCCGCTCTTCCTGCTGTCCCGAAAAGATGCGCCCCGCGGCCAGATTCTGCGCCTGCCCCTCAATCATCCTGATCTCTCCCAAGCCAAGCTGATCGTTCCGCAGACGGCAGGCGGTCCCGCCGAGAGCGATCGTGCTTCCATCGAGGATTTCATTCCGACGTACGGACGGCTGTATGTACTCGACATCATTGGCGGTCCGTCGCGCGTTCGCGTCTTCGGGCAAAAGCCGGGCCAGCGCGGCCAGGGAGTTCAGGGAGGGACTCCGCCCGTGTTCACCCAAGTTGGCGAAGTTGCCCTGCCGCCGGTCTCGGCCGTCTACGGTCGCGTGGCAAGTGGCGGCGGCGACGTTCTGTTCAACATCACAAGCTATCTCGAACCGCCGGTTTGGTACCGCATCGATGCCGAGACACTGAAAGCGGAGCGCACCGCGCTGTTCGAGACTTCTCCGGTGAGCTACGCCGACACTGAAGTGGTGCGGGCCTTCGCGACCTCGAAGGACGGAACGCGAATTCCGCTCAACATTATTGAAAAAAAAGGCACGCGGCTTGACGGTTCGCACCCCGCGTTGCTCACCGGCTACGGCGGATACGGCATCAGCGAGACCCCTGGTTTTGTCGGACCGTTCACGCGTCTCTGGCTCGACCATGGCGGAATCTTCGTGGATGCGAATCTGCGCGGCGGAGCCGATTATGGTGAAGAGTGGCACAAGGCCGGAAATCTCACGCGCAAACAGAACGTTTTTGATGACTTCATAGCCTGCGGCCAGTATCTCGTCGACCAGAAATACACATCGCCCTCACATCTCGCCATTATCGGAGGCAGCAACGGAGGCCTGTTGATGGGCGCAGCCCTCACTCAGCGACCAGATTTGTTTCGCGCCGTTGTTTCTTTCGTTGGAATTTATGACATGCTACGCGTAGAAGTGGATCCCAATGGCGCCTTCAACGTGACAGAGTTCGGCACCGTGAAAGATCCGGAGCAGTTCCGTGCGCTCTATGCCTATTCTCCGTATCATCACGTGAAAGATGGCACGAATTATCCCGCGATCCTGATGCTCACGGGCGAGAACGACCACCGGGTGAATCCAATGCAGTCGCGCAAGATGATCGCACGCCTGCAGGCCGCGGATCCCAACGGCCGGCCGATCCTGCTGCGTACGACATCCGCTGCGGGTCATGGCATTGGCACCGCCCTGGATGAGGAAATCGAGCAGCAGGCCGACGTATTCAGCTTCCTGTTTGATCAGCTGGGTATGGAATTTAAGTGAATAGCTGGCAAGTAAACTGGCCCGCAGTCGAGGCATCGCTGCATTGATCGCGGTTGATGAGATTGCCGGTCTCGAGATGACAAGCACTCTACTTCAGTTCACTTCTTGCCGCTGACTGCACTGAGACATTTTCCGTAGAGTTCGAGCAGATGGGCGGCATACTCTTCCGGTTTGGAGGCCCCACCTCCGCCAGTGAACCCGACTCCTCCGCCGCTCGACGTCCGGCCATAGCCAGTGGTCATGGCAACAAACTTCATCAGATCGAGTGCGATGTCTTCGTTGCGGCGGGCTGCGCCCGAACCTGTGGCTGGAGCTTCGTCCATGATGCCTTCTCCTCTACCAGAAATGACGGGGATCTCGTCGTCTTCTTCATCCTGCATTCGTGGAATGATGACGATGGACATGACGACCGGGAAAGATTCCGTTAGCGATGATAGCAGAGGCGCAGGGTGCCCTCCGCTTTAGACGGTCGCAGGAACAACGGGCTTGGCCGCGGACCTCGTCCTCCACAAATCCCGCATCAGCCACACCGATCCGATAAAGAGAAATGGGGACGAATAGAACCCAGGCGCGGGGCGCGGAAAGGTCACGGACGCGACCGTGTGTCCCAGAATCGTAAACAGAGTATGACCGAGCCCGTTATAGAACATGAGAACAGCGTAGAACCATGCCAGTGGCCGAAGCCAGCGCGCTCCGCGAGCAGCGAGTGGAGTCAGAGCGAAGCAGAAGACGACACCGGCGATCAAGCCGATCAGCCACTCGCGAAACTGAAAGGTTGGCATGGGAAACCATCCCCAACGCGCGCGCATGGCGGTGACTGTCGGGTTGTAGACATTGAGAAAACCGGTGGAGGCCTCGTCGGTGACATGCAGGGCAAAGGCTACCGTTAAGGCGAACCAGCCGCGGGCGAAAGAAATCAATCTGGGACTGTCCATGTCGCCCCCATCGGCAATTATGCTCCAACTCTTATCATCCTGAGCGGCAGTTTTGCCGCGAGGGAAGTTTGCACTTCGCGCTTACAAGTTCCACATATCCCTCGGCGCTGAAAGCTGCGCCTCAGAATGACAACGATCAGAGGCGTGAGACGAGGTCTGCTACCGTTTCGCTTCGCACATCAGTGCGAGCAGATTATCTTCCGTGTCACGGAAGAAGGTCATCCAGAGATCATGGTCCGGCATGCGCGCGATCAGGTGGGGCTCATCCTCGAACTTCACGTCCTGAGCCTTCATGCTGGTATGCGCGACATTAATATCCGGCACGGAAAAATAGAGAATCGAGCTGGCGTGATCGAATTCCGGCTTCTCAGGGCGATCGAGCATCAGGCGGACGCCGCCGCAATCGAAAAAAGCCAGACCCGGAGGCGCCTTGAACAGCAGCTTGAGCCCAAGAATCTTCTCGTAGAACTCCGCCGCACGTTCCACGTCGTGCGTGCGAATCTGGACCTGACCAAGACGGGTGACTCCGGGTGATGTCATGGCTTGCTCCTTACTTTCAAATTAGTTAGCATAGCTAACTATATTCGGATCAGAAAGTCAAGACGGTTTTTATGGCCGACGATTCTCCAATCAACAATCAGCAAGCAACAATCAGCAATTCTCCGCTGCCAGTTCCCAGCCCCTTTGCGGTGGCCGACCGGCTCCACTCGGCCTCGATCCACCTCCTGCGCCGTCTCCGCAAGCAGGATGCGACGACTGGCGAAGGTCCGGCAAGGCTCTCGGCGCTTTCCGTATTGGTCTTCGGAGGCCCGAAAACACTGGGTGAACTCGCTGCCGCCGAGCAAGTCAAACCGCCAACGATGAGCCGGATTGTGGCCGGATTGGAACACAGCAGGTTAGTGAAGATCACAACAGATCCTCACGACGCGCGCCGCATGCGGATTCGGGCTACAGGAAAGGGTATCGCGCTGCTGCACAAGGGCCGTGAGCTCCGCGTCACCGATCTCGCGAAACATCTGGAGCGGGCATCCCCGGCGGAGATCGTGATACTCGATCAGGCTGTGGAAATCCTGCTCCGCACGCTCGAAAACTGGTGATTTCTCATCGCCTGCGTAATCGAAACGTCAAGGTACTATGGGCACATGAAAGTTGGGGTGCAATGCCGGATACTAAGAAGTCCTGCAAGGTTTAGGGCGTCAGAAGCACGACAGTTTCGGTCAAGTCCTTCCCCGCACGGCCATCGGTAAATTTACGTTTCGCAGAGGATTCGATTGTCGCGGACGCGCATCATTCTGATCGCAACGGCGGTCTTGTTTCTGGCTCATGTGGGCGTGGTCGTGTTTCTGGGAGTCAAGGATCCGGGCCCCTTGCTCTCGGATGCGATCCAAGCCGCGCTGGGCGCGATGGTGATCTATGCGATCGTGCAGGCAGAACGACGATCCGAAGGTGTCGCGATTTCTTTCTGGCGGCTGACCGCCATCGCCTACGCTGTCCTGTTCATGGCACAGGGCCTGGCCGTCTTTAACGATTTCGCCCATCTCAACGCCATCGTCTGGATCGACAATCTGCTCTTCTCGTTCTGGTTCGTCCCGCTGGGCATGACGATGTTGCTCGACCCGGAAAGCGAGGCGGGCAAGATCGACACGCTGGTGGCGCTGGATTTTGTGCAGGCTGTGCTGGTCTGCGTCGCAGCCTATGTGTATTTCTTCTATCTGCCTAAGGCGGAATCGACCGGTGGATTGTCGCATGAGGTCTGGGCCCCTTACTTTATCGGGTACTCATTGGTAGCGGGCGCATTCTTGCTGCGCGCCCTGGTTACGGATTCGCGCGATGCTCGCGCCCTGTTCGGGCGCATGGGCGCCTTTCTGGTCTTGTCCATTGCAGTCGATGCACTCTGGGATTACGGGCCGGTCAAGGGCTTGCGCCTGGGATCGTGGTTCGATCTGTTGTGGAGCGCGCTGCTGGTGATTCCGCTGGTGATCGCTGCCACGTGGATGCAGTCGGAGGCGCCCGTGCTGGCAGTCGAATCACAACACCGCGAAAAGCGGATCTATACCGAGATTTTCTATCTGTTCTATCCCTTGCTGGTGTTATTCATGTCGCTGCGGATTGCTCGCGAGCGCCTGGGATTGGCGGCCCTGATCGTGTTCCTGGCCTTCGTCTGTGCCACGGCGCGGCTGCTGGTCACACAACACCGGCTGCTGAATACCCGGGAGGCACTGCGCCGCGAGGCTGCCCGCGACGGGCTGACGGGCCTTTGGAATCGCAAAGCAATTATGGATATTCTGGAGCGCGAGTTGTTGCGCTCCGAGCGCGACCACCAACCGGTGGGCGTCATCATGATCGATGTGGACCACTTCAAGAACATCAATGACAGCCGCGGGCACGCCGCCGGGGATGCCGTACTGCGAATCATCGCCAGCGGCATTGCGGCCATGGTCCGTCCCTATGACGCGGTCGGACGCTATGGCGGAGAAGAATTCCTGATCGTCGCCCCCAATTGCGATCTGTCGGAAGCGTGGGAACTGGCTGAACGCGTGCGGGTGCATGTGGCCGGATGCAGCATCATTGTGGGCGGCTCGAGCGTTCAGGTAAGCCTGAGTCTGGGCGTCGCCACCGGTGACGCGGCCGCGAACCTCGAAAAGGTGCTGCACGCCGCCGACGCCGCCCTCTATGAGGCCAAGAATGCAGGACGCAACCGCGTTGCCCCAGTGCGAAGCCGGGCTGCGGACACCAGGCAAAGTCCAAACGCTACCAGTCGTGACTTCTGGCTGTAAACACCCATTGGGGATGTCATCCTGAGCAGAGCGCTAAGCTCTGCGAAGGACCTCACGACCGCGTGCGGCGGCGATGCAGCGTCGAGGATTTCCAGTGCTGCATGCAGCAGTCGCATTCCTATCCACGGCATCGGACTGGCGGCCTTCGTATGGTCCCTCGCGCCGGCTTCGCCGCCACTCAGGATGACAACTTGACAAAAAATGTCACTCTTCCTCGCGCAAACTCCGCGTCCAGCTTAGCTTTTGGCACAATGAGGGCCATTGACATAGGCTCCAGACTATGGTGACATAACCGAAGTAAGTTGCATTGCCCTCCCGAAGCGCGGCTCCTCAGTTTGATCGTCTATCTCTGAGGCGGTTCAATCCAGAAGCGGATCCAAGACGATTCATCGGAATTCCGGAAAGGGAGAATACCTATGTCCGGCACACGCGCTCGAGTTCGTGCAGCTCTGTTTCTGTTCCTGGTGACCGCGATTGCTCTGATGTTGACGCCCGCGACGGCAGTGGTCTCCGGTGGGCATGTCATGTGGGTGGCGCCTCCAAACGGCGTTGATGACACCGCGAATATACAAGCCGCCCTCGATGCCTGTGTCTCCACCGGCCGCGACTGCACCGTGAGGCTGCAGGCCGGGACCTACCACACCAGCCAACTGGTCGAGTACAACTTCAAGGGTGCGCTCACGGGTATGGGAATGAATCGCACGACCATCGAAGCGCTTCCCAACTTGACGGTCACTCTCCCGGACAGCTATTCCGACGGAGAATGCCTTCCCGACACCAGCAGCTGCCTGTGGCCCAGCCTGATCATCTTTGTCGACGGCAATATCCAGGTTTCCGACCTCTCCATACAGGTTCCTGCTGCTCCCGGCACGGCAACATCCGGATGGACCCTCAATGGGTATGAAATCAGCAGCCTTCTCGATGTCCTCCGCTTCATGGGCCAGAAACGCACCGATGTATCGATCGACCGCGTCAGCATCGAAGGGCAGCCTGACATGACTGCGACCAGTTATGGCGTCGCCTTCGGCTACGGAGCCGGCTTCAATGTCGTGAACGGAATCATTTTTACCGGCGAATTGCCGCGAAGCTCGAACCCCTATGACTATTACTTTCTCTGTGGATCATTGACCGTGCAGAGGAGTTCATTTAACAACCTGTTCGACGGGGTGTCGCAGCAAGGCTTCTTGCAAAGGAGCCAGATCAGGATTGGCGGAGAGGGCGGAGCAGGCAATCAATTCCAGAACGTCTACATCGGTATGGACCTGGAGGGTTCGCAGAGCTCCGTCTTCGACGTCTCGTATAACGTCTCAGCGGGGATTTACGGCGGTATGTGGGTAATACCGTGGCAGACCGTGTTCGTGCAAACCAGCACGTCCTCGTACTCGATCCACGACAATCAGTTCACCGCGACTCAGCCTTATGCCGACGTTCTTTATCTCGTCGACAACTTTTCCGATCCGTGGATCAAGGCTTCCGTTTGGCAGAACACCGTGACCGCACAAAAATTCCTCTCCGAAGGGATTGGGGTCTACAACACGCAGGGCACGTCATTGTGGCGGAACACTGTCATAGGGTCGGATGGCTACGACGCGATAGGCCTGTGGATGAGCAGCCACGACTGGATCGCGGGGAACAAAGTGAGCCGATTCGCGATCGATCCGGAGATGGGTTACGCGCAGATTTACCTTGACCCATCGAGCAGTTACAACACTGTCTATTGCAGCGCGACCGACGACGTGCTCGACCAGGGCAGCAATGACACCGTGAACTGCGGCAGCACGGCCACGCCCGTGCAAGCGCGGCCAATCGTCCACAGCGCGCCGCGAAGTTTCCGGATCAAACCGCGTTAGAAACCGTTGTAGGGCCAGCTTCGTGCAGGCTCTCGTGGAGGCGTCCGCGCCTCCACTTTTTCGCTGTAAAAGCGATTTTGATTTTCCGAGTCGCTGGGCCGCCCGGCGTTGAATGAAATAAGGACAAGCTCTCATTCAACAATCAACAGTCACAAATCGACATTCGGCAATCGTCAATCGACATTGTCTTCGTTTCAGGCCACACCCACGGCGGTTTCCACTTTCACGTTGCGCAGGAATTCGGCGGCGTCTTCCGGAATCACCGTGTTGATGAACATCCCGGTGCCGAGTTCGAATCCCGCTGTGCGCGTAAGCCGGGGGATGATGCTCATGTACCAGTGGAAATAGCGCACGCCAACGAGTTCGGCGGGCGCGGTGCGAATGGTGAAATTAAAGTCCGGGTTCTCTAGGCCGTGGTAGAGCTTGCCCAGCACGGTACGCAGGATTCGTCCCAGATCTGCGATCTCCTTCGCGCTGATGTCGCCGAAGCTGGCCATATGACGCCGCGGGTAGATGTGCGTGTAGAACGGTGCGGGCGAAGCAAACAATTCCAGCGCCACAAAATGCTCGCTGGTCAGAACAATGCGCTTCTGCTCTTCCAGTTCCTCCTCGATGATTTGGCAAAACATGCAGCCTCCGAAATCATCGAAGTGCTGCATCGCTTCCTGAAAGCGCTGCCGGACCTGGTAAGAGATCACCGGGGTAGCGATCATTTGCGAGTGCGGGTGCTCGAGGCTGGTTCCAGCATCGACGCCGTGATTTTTGAAGATCGTCACGTGCGCAATGCGCGGATCGAGGCTGAGATAGTCGTACCGTGTTTTGTAAACGCGGAGAATGTCGGCGACTTGCGAATCTGGCATCTGCGCCATGGCCAGCGAATGATCGGGAGTCTCCACGATGACGTCATGCACACCGAAACCGCCCATCCGCCGCCGTGACCGGCGGATGGTGCGCTCGGGTTTGGCGTCCGAAGACAAGGCGGCGAATTTGTTGGGCACCACGCGCGCCCTCCAGCCATTGCCATTTCCATCGGCAAGCCGCAGAATCTCCGGCGGCGTCAGGTTCTCGTTGCCCGGACAAAAGGGACAAGTAGGAGAAAAAGAAACCGCCGGCTTGGCGGGACGGTGCATCGCCATCTGGTCGGGACGCTTGGCGCGCTCGGTGGCGATCACGACCCATTCCTTGGTCATGAAGTTCTGACGAAGTTCGGGCATTGCATGAACCTCCGGGGCAACTGAGTGACCCATAATTGTACGCAGAGTGGGAGAGATCGCACACAGATTACAGAGATTAAAGACAAGACTTACAATGTACGGTCCCTTTTCGGGAATGGAGCAATCGTCATGAAGAGAAATCGGATCATTGTGGTCCTCTTTCTGATTTTTTCCTGTGCAGTCGCAGCGCTCGCGCAAGACCTCTCTAAATTGACTCGTCCGGAAGAAGCGGGATTTTCTTCCGAACGGCTGGCGCGCATTACGCAATTCTTCCAGGGCGAGGTTGATCGAGGTGCGCTGCCAGGTGTGGTGGTAATTGTGGCGCGGAGCGGGAAGGTCGTTTATCGGCAGGCAATCGGATTTCAGGATCGCGAGAAGAAGACTCCGATGAAGGCCGACGCGGTCTTCCGCATCTTCTCCATGAGCAAGCCGATCACGACGGTTGCGGTGATGCTGCTCGCCGAAGAGGGCAAGATCGATGTGATGGCGCCGGTCGCACAATACCTGCCAGAGTTCAAAGACGTGAAGGTCGGCGTCGAGAAGGTCGATCCCGCGGGAGGCAAACCCTATCTCGCGACCGAACCCGCGGCTCATCCCATTACTGTGCAGGACTTGCTGCGGCATACGTCGGGCCTGGTTTACGGTCCGTTCGGAAACACGCTCGTCCATCAGGAATACAACAAGGCTAACCTGTTCGATCCCGGACAGACGTTGAGGGAGTTCGTCACAAAACTGTCGAAGCTGCCGCTGGCGCATCAGCCGGGCGCAGTTTGGGAATACGGCATGTCGACCGATGTGCTGGGGAGAGTTGTCGAAGTCGCCTCCGGCATGCCGTTCGACCGCTTCGTCGAGGAGCGCATCACCAAGCCGCTGAAGATGCCAGACACTGCGTTCTACTTGATTCCGGCGCAACTGCCGCGGCTGGCGGAGCCGCAAGTCGATTCCGCGACTAACAAGCGACCAATGTTCGGCGAAGGCACGGATCTCACGAAAGAAAAAGTGAAGTGGTTCTCGGGCGGCGGTGGAATGCTCTCGACCGCATCGGATTACATGCGCTTCTGCCAGATGCTGATCAATGGCGGTGAACTCGATGGCATACGCCTGCTTTCGCCGAAGACGTTGTCCGTGATGACGTCGGATCAGGTTCCGCCTCGTGCTTCACGAGTGGGAACGCTCGACGTCGCTCCCGATCTCTCGCCGACGCCTGACATGGGCCAAAGCTTCGGTCTGGGATTTGCCGTCCGCACGGATCAGGGACATTCACCGGTTTCAGGATCAGTCGGCGACTATTTCTGGGCGGGCGCCGCCGGAACATATTTCTGGGTCGATCCGCAAGAGAAGCTTTTCGTGGTCGAGATGCTGCAGATGCCTTTTGTGGAGGCCGGATACACTCGGCGCGCTTTACGCGAGATGGTCTACGCGGCGCTAGTGCACTGACAGTTGCTCCAGCAGGCTTTTGTGGCGCGGGCACTCTTGCCCGCTACATGCCTGCACCGCAAAAATCAGGTCAATACTTCTTCAGTTAACATCCTCGTCGCTTCAACCTGCTTTAAACTAACGCAGGGTAGAGATATTTTCGCACCATAAAGACCCCGCAATGAAGTTGCTCATCGTCGAAGACGAAGCACGCATGTCCGACCTTCTTCGCAAAGGATTGACCGAAGAGGGACACACGGCAACCTGTGCATCCGATGGCACCGAAGGGCTTGCGCTGGCGATAAATTACGAGTTTGACGTCATCATCCTCGACGTGATGATGCCCAAGCTCAGCGGATACGAGCTGGCCAAACGTTTGCGCGCGGAAAAAGTCCGAACGCCGATCCTGATGCTGACGGCCCGTGATTCGGTTCCCGACATCGTTCGCGGTCTCGATGTAGGCGCGGACGATTACATGACGAAACCGTTTTCATTTGCCGAACTGGTGGCGCGATTGCGGTCCGTAAAACGCCGGTCGATGGTCACGGCGGAAACACACCTTCGAATCGGCGATCTGGTTCTCGATCCGGCGAGCCGGGAGGTGCAGCGTGGAGAAGGCCGCCTCGCACTGACTCGCACCGAATACAACCTGCTCGAGCGTCTGATGTACCGCGCGGGAAAAGTCGTTCCGCGTCGCGCCCTGATCGAGTCTGTCTGGGGGTTCGACCGCGACATCGAAGAAAACACGCTCGACGCTTTTATGCACCTGTTGCGGAATAAGGTCGATTCGCCCGGCCGTGCAAAATTGATTCACACGGTGCGCGGCGTCGGCTACATGATTCGTCCGGACGGCCAGGCATGAGAAAGCTCTCCATCGGATTTCGTCTCACCCTCTGGTATCTCGCAATCTTTGCGCTCGGTGAGCTGATATTCGGGCTGGGGATGTGGGTTTTCCTTCGCGCGAACATCTATGACATGGTCGATGACGACCTGGAGAACCAGACCGACGATCTGAAATCATTCTTGTCTGCACAGAAACCAGACGCGACGACAACGAAGCTGCAGGAAGCGTTTGCCGAAATCTATCCGATTGAGCACGCGGGCGACTGCCTTGCGATTCATTCGCAGAGCGGCGAGACGATCTATCAGTCAAAGTTTCTGCAAGCTCATGCCTCCGCCTTGCTGCCGCGAGATCAGATCAGCGATCCACTTTCAGCGACGCGTTGGCTGGAACACCGTCCCTATCGTTTCGTATTTGAGAAGCTTGAGGTCAACGGTCACTCCTACGTCGTCGAAATGGGCATCCCGGCCGATGATGCATTCGAGACGTTGCGCCAGTTCCGTTCCTACCTGCTCATGTTCGCCCCGCTGCTGCTGCTGGTCGCAGGTGGCGTCGGATATTGGATGAGCCGGCGCGCCTTGTCTCCTGTCGACGCCCTGGTGAGTACGGCGCGCGAGATTCGTGGAACAGACCCCAGTGCCCGCCTCAAGAAGCTCGACACTGGCGATGAACTGCAGCGCCTCTCCGATACGCTGAACGAAATGCTCGACCGCATCGAGTCGGCATTTCTGCGCGTGACTCAGTTCACGGCCGATGCCTCGCACGAATTGCGGACACCCGTGGCCCTCATTCGCACGGAGACTGAAGTCGCTTTACGCCGTTCGAGGGGCGAAGCTGAATATCAGGAGGCGCTTCGCCACGTCTTGATCGAAGCGGAACGCACCACAACACTGATCGAGCAGCTGCTCGCGCTGGCCCGGGCTGACGCCGGCGGCGACGCCTTGCACCTGCAACCGGTGGACTTGCGCCAAACGCTGCGCGAAGTCGCCGACGGCTGGCAGCAGCTCGCGTCAATACGGTCACTGCAATTCTCAATAAGCCTCGGTGATGGCGAGTCGTTCGTAATGGCGGATGAATCGCTGCTGCGAAGAGTGGTCGTCATTCTGCTTGACAATGCATTCAAGTACACGCCTGCCCCGGGCAAGGCGACACTGAGTTTGGAAAATAAAGGGGACTTGGCAATCGTTGCCGTACAAGATTCAGGAATTGGCATTGCGCCGGACGACCAGCCCAAGATTTTCGAACGCTTCTACCGCGTGGATAAAGCTCGCACCCGCACCCAGGGTGGCACCGGACTCGGACTCTCCATCGCGCGATGGATTGCGACGCAACATGGCGGATCAATCACGGTGGAGAGCCGCCCGGGCGAGGGCTCGACTTTCCGGCTCCAACTCCCCAGAATCGCTTCGGCGGAGCAGAAGCTCATTCCCAGCGAGCCGTATTCAAACTCGAGGCCTGTGCCTTAGAATAAGAGAGCCTTCCTCAGCCGGGATGGCGGAACTGGCAGACGCAGCGGACTCAAAATCCTACAGATAATCCCAACAAATCCCCTATATTACTGAAATAAATAATTTTATTGACAAACTGCCTAAGCAGGTTTAGTTACACATCTATTACACATTTTCGCATTCTCGCGCCGCTTCAAACGAGGAACGAAGATGCCGGAACAACACACCATCCTGGGCGGCAAGGTTTACGTCTACAAGCGCCCAAACAGCAGCCTCTGGCAGTGCGCAAGCTATTTCGCGGGCAAAAATCGACGGACTAGCACGAAGGAAGAGAGCCTCTCTAAGGCCAAGGAAATCGCCGAGGACTGGTACCTACAACTTCGCGGAAAACTTCGCGCTGGCGAGATCAAGAGCGAAAAGACGTTTCGCGAGGTGTCTGAGCAGTATCTCCACGAATACGACATCATCACCCAGGGACAACGCAACAAACGATATGTAGACGGCCAGCACTGGCGATCGAGCGTTCACCTGGTCCCCTTCTTCGGGAACCTAGGCATCTCAGAGATCACCGCAGGAAAGATCCAGGAATACCGAATTCACAGACACCAAGAAGCGATTACGAAACGGGGCAAGCCACCTGGACACAGCACGATGCATCAGGAAATCGTTACGCTACGCCAGACTCTGAAGACAGCGTTGCGCCATGGTTGGCTCGACCGGCTCCCCGATTTCTCCGAACCCTACCGGAAGTCCCCCAAAATCTCTCACCGGGCTTGGTTCTCACCTGAGGAATACAAGAAGCTGTACGAAGCGACTCGAAAGCGCGCGCAGGAACCAAAGAAGAAGGGCTTTAACTGGGAAGCGGAACAGTTGCACGACTTTGTGCTCTTCGCCGTCAATACCGGACTGCGCCCTGACGAGGCGTGGCGCCTTGAGTTCAGGGATGTCACGATCGTTGATGACGAGGATTTGGGCAAGACGATCCTGGAAATTGAAGTCCGTGGAAAGCGCGGTGTTGGATATTGCAAGAGTATGCCAGGTGCGGTGTTGCCCTTTAAGCGACTTCAAAGCCGGCTTCGCCCGGCGCGTGTTTTTGGCGCGAACGCGCCCCCAGAGACGTCCGGGAATTCCTCTGCTCCTCAAGAACAATGGCGCACGCCCGGACCGACAGACCTGATTTTTTCGAAATGGCAGCGCGAGCTTTTCAAAACCATCCTCGACGAACAAAATCTCCGCTTCGACCGCGAAGGCCGACCGCGAACGGCGTACAGCCTGCGGCACACGTATATCTGCTTGCGCCTTATGGAAGGCGCCGATATCTACCAAATTGCTAAGAACTGCCGCACCAGCGTCGAGATGATTGAGAAATATTACGCGGCTCACATCAAGACTTCGCTTGACGCCGCTGCAATCAACGTCATGCGGCCCAAGAAGAGCAAGAGGGTTAAGAAAGCCATCCAGAATGCTCACACTTCACCGAAGCCTCCTGAGCAGGAAACGGGTGTGTAAAACTTAAGAGCTGTGCGCGGACGGCGGAATGGCCTATAGGGAAAGCTTGAGTGCTCGCCTGGGAAACCGGCGATTTCGAACTGCTCAAACTCGGGGATACCGGGCAGAACACGACGCATCACCGCACACGTTTTTTCCTCCTCCGACAGGCTGCTTTCTTCCCACGGAATGGCCGAGTAAGATGCGGACATGACGAACGGGCCGATCCGATGGACTGATCCAACCACGTGGCCGTGGATCATCTACGTCTGGCTTGCTCTTCTCGTTGGTGGATGGCTCTTGAGTTCATGGCGCTGGCTCAGGCGCAGGCGAGCCACTGGCTGGCCGATTGCAGACGCACGCATCGAATCGACTGAAGTCACGAAGCCGAATTTCTCGTTCACCACCAAGCGTGGTTACTACGTTGCGCGGTTGGGATACTCGTATTCGGTCGCCGGAAGCATCCATTCAGGTCTGTACAAACGCGAGTTCCCGACGCAACCTGTCGCTTACGACTTTGTTCGCGATCTGAAGGGGAAGGCGGTTGCTGTCCGATACAGCGCTAGCAAACCATCGCAGTCCATGGTGCTGGAGCCTGACATTGAGGCCGTTTTGCAGAATCGGCCTCCCTCTAACGATGACGAATCGGCCACACGCACTGCGATTCCCGAATGGCTGCGACCCTTCATTTGGGTCTTTGTTTGGTTCTCGGCCATCGGTCTGGTGGTCAGCCTGTGGGTTCACGTTGGAGCACTGATGGGGCGCGGTGTTCCATCGGCATTCTGGATTCTCCACGTTGGCATCTTCGTTGTGTGGTTCCCAGCGGTGCTCGTCGCGCAACGATTGGTTGGTAACGCCAATCGCAAAGACTTCTGGAAAGTCGTCCTGAAGGGAGCACCAGATTGGGTGCGCTACATGATGTACATTCTTTTCGCCTACGAATTTGTTAACTTCATGATCTCCATGGGGCAGTCTTCAGGCGGCGGTCGTCACACTACGACTCCAGCCTCCGATTGGAGAGGATTCTCAGGTCTCTGGATGGTGTTCTATTCTGCTGCACTCGCAATTCTGTACTCGGCTGCCAAGACCTTGGATTCAAGTCCGCGTTGTACGAATGGGCATTTGGCATCGCCGAACGCGGTCTACTGCACCCGGTGCGGTCAGCCTGTTAGGCGAATTCGCTGAGATCGGAGAATTGATGGCAACAACCCCAAAACTCGCTCCTCACCAAGTTGCTCAAATCTCTGAACTGGTCGCCGGGTACATTTCAGCCCAGCGGCGGAAATATGCGCCTCGCGCTGTACCGCTGTCCGCGCAGCAGAGAGCGCCTCTGGAGCCATTCTTTGCGCGAGAGCTTCTCGACAGCGTCCGTGTGCTTGTGCTCGAAGGCGAGCGAGTGCAGAACCCTGAGTTCTATCCGATGCTTCGCGGTTTCGGGTTCAAGAACTTGCCTGACCAATCTGCAATGGGCGCGATTACTTTCTGCGATGTTGTCGTTTCACACGAACCCTTTTCTGGTGGGTTGCTCTTCCATGAATTGGTGCACGTCGAGCAGTATCGGCAACTTGGCATCCCGCTTTTCTCTGGGCTTTACGTTCGCGGATTTCTGAACGGCGGCAGCTACGAGGCGATTCCGTTGGAAATAAATGCGTACAGCCTTGAAGACCTCTTCCGGCGTGATCCGCGACAGGCATTCTCGGTTCACACAGAAGTGGCAAAGTGGGTCGCAGAAGGAAGGGTGTAATGGACGAACGCCAACGCGGACGACCTTTGGCTCTCGACCACAGTGCAACAAGCGCATCCCCAACTGAGCCAGCTTTTATTGCCCGCCCGGAGCGTGCGCCCGTCTACCACGGATTTGTCGTTCTAGATGACGTGGTCGTCGATGGCTTCACCCTCGGCAAGATCACGGATTGGGAGCCTGAGCCTTGCGAAGCGGGCGATGCATTCGTGATCGCACCGGACGGAAGTCGGGCAGGCATTGTTTGGGAGGTCTGCGATCCACCGTATTTCCAAGAGGTCTTGCCAATCGAAGCGACAAGATGGGGAGTCTGGGGTGTCGGTTTTGCCCTGCCAATGACAAGCCGCGAGAACGCCCGCAAGAACCTCGAATCTATCCGGTCTCAATTACAATCTCGATGGACGGAATGGAAGTCAAGATTCAGCGGCAGCGGCGATAGGAGGTAATCGGATGAGTCCGACTAAGAACAATATCTTAATTGCCCTGTCAGAGTCTCCGCAGACAAAATTCGGGAAGGAAGACTTTGTCAGCCAATCCGTACCACAGAAGGTCTTTTCTGCGCTCTGGGACGTGGAATCGGAAGTCAACAACGGAGGCTTTTCCCAATATTTCGTCAACAACAGCGCAGAGTCGGCACATTTCGTTGTAGACGCCCTCAAGATAATTGGCGCTCCACAAACCGCAGATATTTGCCAAAGGGCAATAGCCTCTGCATTCCCTGGTGGACTACCTGAATCCACGGAAGCGATTCGTTCGGCTGCTTCCGATTTCTCGGATGAAGTGCTTGAGAAGCTAGAGCCATTAGATCAAGAATTCTTTTCTTATCCTCACAACCTCACGGACTTACTTTTTACCTATGTCTCCCGGCATCCGGAGGAATTCGGGACTCTGCTGAAGGCGGACGACGCTTAACAGTTGCAACCACGCAAACGAGGATAGAGTTTTTGCCGATTATGGGTGACCTGACGGAGAGCTTGTCGATCTTCGAAGACGACGGATACGCGGTCGTTGATGCTGGTCTCGATTCCGGAGCCTTATTCGAACTTGGCGCTCTGCTCGATACGAAGCATGCGGGTGAGCGCAACCTATTCGATGCCCCAGTAATCAGGCAACTCGCATTTTCGGAGCCAATACGCAAATTGGCACTGTCAGTGCTCGGAGACCGCTGCTTTGCTGTTCGCGGAATTCTCTTCAACAAGACGGGAGAGGCGAACTGGAAAGTAGCTTGGCATCAGGACTGCGTTATTGCAGTAGCGTCACGAAGTGAGATTCCGGGCTGGGGGCCGTGGTCAATCAAAGCGGGTGTCCACCACGTTCGTCCGACTTCAGACGTTGTCTCACGCATGCTGGCCGTTCGCATCCATTTGGACGATTGCAGCGCTGTTAACGGCCCGTTGCGTGTAATTCCGGGTTCACACAAGCACGGTTTTCTGTCAGACCGACAGATTCAGGACTGGCCGAAGAGTGGAGCCGTGACGTGTATCGCCAGCCAAGGTCATGCAATCCTGATGCGACCACTCCTGCTTCATACTTCTTCTCCGGCGACAGTTCCGAGCAGCCGTCGCGTAATACATTTGGAGTTTGCGGCTGATGAATTGCCATACGGAGTGGAGTGGAAGGAACGCTTGTAAGAGTCCAATCCGAAGTGTCCTCACTACTTTTGTAGGTCTCTATCACCAAAGGACAACCCCGGGAAACCATGCCCCAGCATCTATGTGGGTATCTCGTACGCAAGATGAGATTGCCATGGTGATCATCAGCCAAGTTATCGGCTAGGAGCGTGCCCCCCAGGTATTCGAGCGATACATCCCTTCGCTTGGGCTCCTGTCGCTTGAAGTAAAGATTCGAGTTCGTTCCAAGAGGAGGCAATCTGCGGCATAGCGAATGTAGGTCGCTCGATAGATGGTACTGGTGGCGCGTCCGGTTCGTTGATTCCCGAACCGATTGGGAACGCACTCCATCTGCCCTCAGCGGAGTGGTCGTTCGTTTTGATAATCACTTTCTTGCAATAGACCCAGCAGTAATGAAGGTGGGAACTAATTCCTCGCGGCTGACTTTCCTGAAGAACCTTCGTCAGATCAATGCCCAGCCTGCTCGCCATTCCGCCGGGACAGTTCACCTCGCCTTGCATAATCATGTTCATGCGCTCAAAACTCGTTGAAAGCTCATCGACAAATTGCTGACAGGGCACGACCGCAGTTCCGCAACCTATCGCACCTACCTTGCGGGCCGGGATCGGAACCGCCTGGAATTCTGGTGATTTGAAAATGTGGACAAACGAGCGGGGCCAAGGACTGTCCTTCCTATCAGTGTTAGGAAACGAGGAAACCATCATCAGGTGACACTGCCCGGCGCGTTCCTCTGGGGGAAACTTCTTGAAGATCTCTCTAGCGTCAACGGACCACCAGTTGGCGACGGCGAGGGGGTCCCACATTCCGGACTCATCGTCCGTTTTGAGATAACCGCCGATTGCGTCGATCATTGCGAACCCGATACGCACTGATCCCGCAAATCCCATTGCCAGAAATCGCCCGACCGGGTAGATCTTTTGCAAACAGTCGCGTTCCGAGCCATCCGCCAGAGTAATGCGCACATCTGAAATTCCGATTCCGTACCCGAACATGGTCGGCATTCCTACAACCCAAGTCATGCACTCGCCTCTGTCCGATTCTAGCGCTCCCATTGCATCCGCACCGTTTGGGTAAAACAAGAGATCGCGATTGCGGCCCTTGTTTCTCCGCAGAGAATGGCTTGATGATGGTGTGTTCCACAGCAAGAGTCCTACCGTCCGGGCGGGTTACCAGGGCTTCGACAGCACTATCTTTCTCTTCATCGAGCCATCGGATTGCAGCTTTGGACCACGAGAAATCCTCGTATTCAGATAGGAATCTCTCAATAGAGACGTTCTCCCGACGCAGCCTTGCAGGCATTCCCGCCTCGCTTTCTACCCCAGCACAGCACAATTGGTCTAGTGGACTCAGCTTGACAACAGCCAGCAAAACAGTATAACATGGCCATGTTAACTATCGTGGCCATGGTATATATCGCGGCCATGATAGCGACTTTGACTATGCCACCACACCAGGAAAATCAGGCGGAACAATTTGAAAATCTCCTAGCCAAGGCGCTTCAGAAGGCGGGATGGCAGGTCAAGCGGTCGTCTCGGTCTGCAGAAGGCGAGGCCGACATTGTGGCTCGACACGGAAACAGGATCTACGTCTTCGAGCTGAAGGCCACTTCAGAATCCAGAAAAGATAGAGCGATTCCTCTCATTTCACAGGCAATTCTGGAAGCCCAGAGAGCGGCGGCCCATGTTTCCCCCCGCGCCATTCCCGTTGCTGTGCTGGCTTCGGCCAGCGTTTCGAACTCACTAGCAGAACACGTCAAGAACTTTACCTTGCGCAACGCTCCCGATGTGGGTGTCGGAATCATTGACGCCGCAGGCTTCCGCCGTTTTGTGGGCCACGGCTTGGAAACTCTCAATGTAGAGCGGTCGCGCGTCATCGAAGGCCCTCCCAAAGAGGTTTCACCAGCTAATCTGTTCTCTGACTTGAATCAGTGGATGCTGAAGATCCTCTTGTCTCAAAGCATCCCAGAGTCCCTGCTTTCCGCTCCGCGTAGGCATTACGAAAATGCTTCTCAGCTGGCTGATGCAGCGGGTGTTTCGGTGATGAGTGCATTCCGTCTCATACGCCAACTCTCCGAAGAAGGGTTTGTCGAGGAGGGTGGGCTACGAGTGGTACGGACTGAGGAGCTTCTTGAACGTTGGTTAAGTGCAAGTCATTATCGTGTCCACGAAACTCCCGCTCGATGGATTTTGAGCGGAGATAAGAATGCCTTTTATAGTGCTCTCCGGTCTTACGCGAGCCGAATGCGACCCACTCCTTCAGCTTCCAAACCTGACCGAGTACGGAGCATGCCCCGACTTTGCCTTGCCCTGTTCGCAGCTGCCGCGCTCTTGGGCTTCAAATTTGTGCACGGGATTCAGCCTCATCTTTATATAGAGCGGCTAGACAGGGAGGCACTGCGGGAGCTTGGAGTGTCACTGGAGGTTGGCAGTAAACAGCCCGATGTGTTCGTCAGGATTCCGAGAAACCCTGAGTCTGTGTTCCGCGCGGCAGTGGAACGGGACGGTGTGCCGGCCACTGACGTTTTGCAGGTATGGCTGGATGTTTCAAATCATCCGGCACGAGGCAAAGATCAAGCCGATCTTCTGCGTAAACGAGTGCTTTCTCACGTTCTAAACAGGGGAGATGCGTGAACGCGAATCCTGAGTATGCCGCATTCGCAAGGCTCGTGGAATCTCTGAGGCCGTGGCTGGATCAGGTCGTGATCATTGGCGGCTGGGCGCACCGCCTATACCGCCTGCATCCCTTAGCGGAACGACCACAATACGAACCGCTGGCAACGCTTGACGCGGATGTAGCCCTTCCCATACGACTCAGGGTTACGGGAAGTGAGATTTATCAGCGGCTTAGAGCGAACGGATTTAAGCCCGAGTTACTCGGACATCACAGACCTCCGGCTGCCCACTATCGACTGACAGATCCCGGTGTTGAATTCTACGCAGAATTTCTTACGCCGCTTACAGGCAGTGCAGTCACGAGACGCGGGAGCCAGAAAGCAACACAGAGGCTAGGCGGCATCTCATCGCAAAACCTGCGGTACATTGAAGTTCTTTTGGCTGCCCCATGGAGCCTTACTCTGTCTGCCAACGATGGGTTCCCGCTAGCGGATGAAGCCCGAGTACACATCGCAAATCCTGTCAGTTTCCTAGTGCAGAAGATACTGATTCACGGGAAGCGAAATCGCGAGGAGCGATCTAAAGACATCCTTTACGTGCACGACACAATCGTGACGTTCGCGGCGAGAATCGATGGTCTGCAGGCAGAATGGTTTGGGAATGTCCGCCAGGAGTTGCACGCGAACAGTGTCCGTACTGTAGAAGGCGCAGCGGCGTCGCTCTTCGGTAAGGTCACTGATTCGATTCGCGCCGCATCGCGAATCGTCCAGAGTAGGAATCTAACTCCAGAGGGGATTCGGGAAACCTGCAATTTGGGGCTGACTCGGGTTTTCAAAAAGGAAGCGAAAAATCCGCCGGGCTCAAGGTCAAGCCAATAATTCTCCAGACGTAGTCTGGAGAATTTACAAGCCTGATATGTGGCTCCATGTTTATTCTTCCGATAAGGGACCGTCCAGCCCCGAAGTAAGCTTGGGAGCGCGATTCTGACTTACGGCCGATCAGCCGGCCGCCTAAGAGCCGCACAACTGCAGTCGTTGTCGGATCCCCGTGCGCCAGTTGTGTGCGATGAACCCGATTATTTGATGTGAAATCCCAGCCGAGTAGAATGTTCGGATGAATCAGTTAAGCGGTGCGGGGCTTTTTGAGAGGCTTTCAGCAGAGGACAAGGCTCGGTATGTCGAAGTCAACCGGCAGATGGTCGCATTCGCGCTTGATCATGCTGTTCCCTTAATTATTGCGCCTCCACTGGGAGCGGATGGCGAGGTCAAGGGCGCGACGGGCAGCATCGTGCGTCTTGCGTCAGGAGCACACTTGCTCACCGCGGAGCATGTTCTGGCGGGTTACGAGCGACGGGTCGGTGAAGGAGAGAGGGTTTATTGGCAATTCGGAAAACTTCCTCCTTTCGACCCCGTACCCAGAATTGCATGGCGGGATGCGAGACAGGATGTGGTTCTGGTTCGTCTGACAGAAGAAGATGTTCAGCTGGTTGGACGGTGCCGCATCTCTACACCCGCAACGTGGCCGCCGGCCATCCCGGTCGCCGGGGAAATGGTGTTGCTCGCCGGATATCCCGCCAAGATCCGGGAAGTCGATGATGTGGCAGGATCAGTCGGCTCGGGTCCTTTCTCGACGATTTTTCGCGTGACCACCGTGGGGGACGATTACTGCACCTGCCAGATTTCGCATAAGGATTTGGTCAGCTTTACTGCGTCTGCCCCTCCGCCGCCCGGAACCGATTTTGGAGGAATCTCCGGCGGGCCTGTGTTTCTACTTCGCGAAGGAAATTGTCACCTCGTGGGAGTCATCACGGACCATGGCTACATGGACTTCGCTAGTCTGGAATTAATTCGCATCGCCACTCTCCGGGATGTCCGGATCTAATTGGCGAACTCGGGGCTCCCCCTTATCTATCCCCTACTACGACACATGGGACACTCTTGGACACCCAGACACGCGAGGACACAGAGACACGGGGGACACCAAAATTCCCGCTGCGTCCGCCGCCCAGCCGCGAAACTATCGGCCCTCCCGCATCTGGTGTTCCGGCAACGGGCGATTAAGTGCATGTTCACTATGTGGAATTGCGATTTATCGCACCATTGACTAGGATTAAGGCTTGGGCGCGCCAAAGCTAGGCCGTGTCTCGCAAATCTAGGTCGTTGATACATCGTGAAGTATTTTCAATAATGACTCATCTGCAGCGCGGGCTCCCATCGTGAGGGTTGACGGGTTGCGAAGGTTCAGGCCGCGAAAAGCGCGCTTCGCGGCGTGACCGGCCCAATAGGAGCGTCACTTAATGTCAGAAAAATCCGGAGTAGCAGCACGACGAGAAGAGATCAGGGAGCAATATTGGCCCGACGAAGACCTCTGGACAGGAGAAAAGGAGGTCGGGTGGTTTCCCGCCCCCCGCACGCTTCCGCTAATCCTGAGCCTTCTCTCCTCGAAGGAGATTAGTGCCAAGAAGGACCCGTCTTCCGTTTATCTCGACCTGATGAGCCGGCAGCGAGGCGAAGGTGTAATTGAAATGGGGCACGAAGCAGACCACGCGTTTGCCTCTGGCTACGAAGGGCGCAGGGCGGTCCGCACCTGGCAAGAACGGATGAGGGTTCTGGAGGAGAGTGGATTCATCCGGACGGCGGAAGTGGGCAATCAGCGCTACAAATATGTGGCGATCATCCATCCGACCACGGCGGTGCAGCGTCTCCGAGATGCCAAGAAGGTTCCCATCCGGTGGTGGAATGCTTACGTCGCTCGGAAGCTGGAGACGCGGGAAGCTACCCACGAGCAGCGTGAGAAAAAGCGTGAAGCCGCGCGTAAGGTGGTGTCGCTGCCGATGGCGCGCACACATCGATTGAGAAAAGCGCGAAGCAAGTGAAGGTAGCCGGCATGTTTTTACGGTAACCGCATGGTAGTGCTACGAACTGACATTGAGAGAGCTCTGGACGATCTGAACTCGAACGAGGGGGGAATGATCTTTCAGGGGCTCGCCGTTATCCTCGCAAAGCAGCGGTGGCCCGAGCTTGTCGCCTGCGAGCGAAAAAAAGACCTTGGCGCCGATGCAGTCGGGGGCGGTAAGGCCCTCGCCTCCTCCCTGACCGCGACGGTAGGAAAGATCAAGCGTGATGCTACCAAGATCAAGAAGCATTTCAACATCGGGACGCTCATCTTTGCCACGCCGGAAGGGGTGACAAATACGACGGCTGAAAAATGGGCAGAGGAGATCAAGAAAGAATTTGGGTACGACCTGATCGTGATGCCTCGCGAGGACGTAATCACGTCGCTGATGAATCCTGCGAACCTGGTGCTCTGCCGTACGCATTTGGGTATCCCGGTGACGCTGGAGCAGCCCGTGGAGGAATTGCTTCAGAAGTCGCGCGAAGCGGCATCGGAGGTAATCGCCGCGTGGTCGGTCCCGCTTGCGGGAAAGCCGCTGATTGAATTGCGTGCCGTAACGATAGACGGTGACGGCAAGGACACTTCGGATGTATTCCTGCTGAAAGATTTGCAGAGTGCAATGTTGCAGAGCCGGCGCGCCGTCATCGAGGCGCCTGCAGGTCGGGGAAAGACCACAACGCTTGTGCAGCTTGCGGGTTCGGGCGGCCTTGCGTTTCTCATCGATTTGCCTGCCTGGGTGAGATCGGGAACCGGCATTCTCTCGTACATCGCCGGCATACCAGCGTTCCAATCACGCTCGCTAAACGCCGAAGCCTTGGCCCGGCTTCAAAGGGTGGAGCATTTCTCATTTCTCCTTAACGGATGGAATGAAGTTGGGGAATCCGATTCATTGCGTGCCGTGCAGGCATTGAGAGAGTTGGAACGCGATTTTCCAGCCGCGGGAATTCTCGTGGCGACGCGAACGCACCACATCGTTCCTCCCCTACCTGGAGCAGTCCGGGCTCGGCTTCTGCCAGTCAATCGAGCAGAGCGCAAGCGCTATCTCGATCAGCGGCTCGGCAGCAAGGCGGATGAATTGTGCGCGAAGCTAGACAGTGATCCGGTGCTGGATGACTTAACACGAACACCGTTGATTCTCTCCGAGGTGGCGACGATTTTCGAGGCAGGCGCACCCATTCCTCAGACCAAGATCGGCGTCCTTGAGAGTGTCATGCACCTGCTTGAACAATCCGAGGAGCACGCCAGCCATTTGCAGCTGGAACCATTGAGCGGGCGCACTTTTGAATATCTCGGTGCATTGGCAGAATCGATGACAAAACGGGGGGCGGTTAGCGTGCCGGAGGAGGACGCTCGGGCGGTAACACTTGCGGCTGCGAGCCGGCTGCGCGATGCCGGGCAGATCGCCGCGCTGCCGGAACCGCAAAGGATTCTCAATGTGCTCAGTGCGCACCATGTACTCGAACGCCTGACCTATCCTGGTATCAGTTATCGCTTCGCGCATCAGCAATTCCAGGAATTTTACGCAGCGGCCTTGCTCAGGCGTGACCTCGCGGCGATTTCCGGCAATTCACAAGCAATTTGTGAATTTACAAAACGCTATGTGAATGAGCCGGCATGGACGGAGCCGCTACGCATGATTGCGGGCGAAATTGGTGCAGCGGCAACAGGTTCTGCGCCCGATGAGAATGCCATAGGAGCCGGGGTGCTACTCATTGACATGGCGCTGAAGGCCGATCCTGTTTTCGCGGCGGAGCTTGCCTATCTCTGCGGGCCATCGGTGTGGAAGAAAGGCGGCGCGGCGCTTTCTAAACGTTTGCGCGATATGTACGGCGCGAGCGACGAACATCTGCGCGAGCGCGCGCTGACGGGAATCCTCGCAAGCGGTGCGGAGGATTTCAAGGATATCGTCCTTCCGCTTTTGACCGGAGACGATCAGCAGGTGCGGCTGCGTACGTATCGGACGTGGCCCGATTTCCATGTTTCCAGCATTGGCCAGGACTGGCAGAAAACCGTGCGCGGCTGGAAGGAGGAAGCTCGCGACGAATTCGTCTCAGAGCTGCTGCACTTCGGCAACGTGCGGGAGACCGTAGGGCCGTTTGCACTCGCTGACCAAAGCCTGAAAGTGAGGACAACGGCGATCTCTGCGCTGGCCTGGGGCGGATCGCCGGAGGAAATCGCCAAATTACTGGCGTCGGTGGACGACGAGACGTTCAAGGCTGCGTTGCCTCAAGTGCCTGAGGAAGTTATTCCGAGTTCAATCCGCCCGCGCGCGCTGGCGGCATATCAGGAATTGCACCAACAGAGCTCTGACCCGGTGGTGCGAGTACGGACATTGCTGCTGATGGCGGAGCTGGGCGGCACGAATATCATCGAAAGCTTGAAGGGCGACCTCGACAAATGCCCAAGCGGTGCATTGGGCCAACTCGGCCACCACATCGTCAAACCTGCATTGGACCTGATTCGCCAGAGTCAGCCGGAATGGGTAAGTCACTGGGTAGCCCAGCGCATCATCGAGGGCAGTTTGCACGGCGAGTTCTGGATCGGGCTCGTCTCGATGATTCCCGAGGAGATGAAAGAACGCCTCCTGCACAGTATCGAGAACGAGGATTTCAAGCACGCGCGTTATGCCGGGCAGACTGCAGTGCTCGCTGCAGTGTGCGACGCAGCGATGGCAGAGCGGGTATTCACTCGGCTTTGCAAGCTGCGCGAAATAATTGCCGGCGCTCCCGACCAAAGGCACGAGCTGGAATGGGCCGTCGAAAGGCAACTGGAGGGGCTGTTCCGCGCGTTTCCCCAGGATATTGCGGTCGAGGGATTGGCCGCACGGCTTTCGGGCAAAGTCGAACCGCTTCAACTGGTGGTCATGGCGCATCTCTTCGGTAGTGTGGGCCGAACGGAGTCGGACTCGCCAAAACCATTGCGCAACGATCTCAAGGAACTGCTTCGCGCTTATCTCGCCAAAGGCGTTCCGGTAATGCTGCAGGAAGAGGATTTTAACGGCGAGAAAAAGGCCAACTTGGCGTCCTCACTCGCTCTCGTGGGACAACCCGAAGACATGCCCCTCCTCCGGGAAATGATCCTAGCCGACATCGCGCGAATGCGCAGGGGCCGTGAGGCTCGTGCCAAAGGCGATCGTGGACGGTTGGGCAATGGCGGCAATATGAGCTATGCGATGTGGCACGTGCGCGCCCTCCTTCAGCTCGCGCCAGGAACAGCTGATCAGGTCCTCCTTGAAGTAGTGAAAGAGCCCGAGTACGAACGTGATGCGGTATGGGGCCTCGCGCAGCTGGCGATCACGTCAAAGGTCCAGCCGGGGCTTGGGTTCGGCTTCGGCTTCGGTAGGCCCGGCGGCTATGCGGCCATTTGGGAAGCACGACAGGGCCGGTTGCCGTGGACTTTTGACGAAGACAGGCGTAAGCGCTACGCGAGCGCGATTCGGCAACGGATCGAAGGCCTTTTGCAGGAGAGTAAAACCGCGGCGCAACCGCGGGCCTACGATTTCAGGTTGAAGGAGCTGACGAAAGCGCTCGCCGTCATCGACGGTGGCGAGTCCACCAATCTTATTTTGGAGGTGTTGTCATCGCAGGACACGTGGAACGGCTGGCCCGTGGTTCAAACTCTCCATACACTCCTGTTCAACGGGGTGGTGTTGCCGACAGATCAGACGCTTAAGATCTTCGAAACGCTTCTCGGGAATGTTCGTACGCGCCTGTGGAACGATCAGGAGGTTGGTTTGCTCGTCGAGGCGCTTTGCGTCCTGCCCTTCATCGAGAACGCAGCGGCAGGCGTCGCGAGAATCCGCGAAGTGGTTTCGGACCTGCGACTGCGAACCTATCAGCTGCGGGACGTGGCTAGCGCGCTCGGGCAGAGTCGCTGCCCCGAAGCCGTGGAACTCCTGAGGGAATTGACGTCCGACGCTATCCTTACGGAGCAGATTGGAGAGGAGTGGATCAAGGCGGTCGCCGCCCTGGACTATCCGGCATCGCGACAGATGTTGCTGAGTTTTGTAGATCCCGAGCTTCCTGAACTTCCGACAGTGTTGAGATCGCATCGCGAGGACCTGCTCGCGGCGCGGCTGGCGCAGCAGGCGCAGCGCGACCCGGCCATCCTAAATCGCCTATTCCAGCTCTGTTCGATGGAGTTGCCTCCCGCAAAACGCATGCTTCTTGCGAAGGTCATGGGAATGCTCGGCACGACGGAGGCACTTCTGGCCGCACTCAATCTCATTGACGATACGGTCGCCCCGCCCGTGCCATACGAGCTCTGGAAGCATCTTGAGGCGACATTCGTCGAGCATAAGCAGGTCAGTCCCGAATCTAACGCCTACACGAACGCGCCTCGGAGCGCGAATTCTGTCCGAAGCAGGCTCTTCGAGATGGCGACGACCGATAATCGCCGGAAGAAAGCGGCATCGTCATTGCTCAACCAGATTGAATCGTGGCGTCTGGAATATGGCAGGCCGCTCGGCGAGCTACGAACCCCCCAGTTGGAATGTACGGACTCAGGGCCTGGCGAGGCCGACGCTGCCTAGCGGGACTCGATAGCAAACTCAACCATGCCTGCGTTCGTACGTTGGTTTACCTGAACGTACTTCGGTTTCTCGCCGGCCATCTCACCGATGTCCACAATTGCGTCAAATTCCTTCGGGGCGGTGCGATTGAAAGCTCGGATAGAGAAGAGCTTGACGGTCGAGCGCTGGATCGTATTTAGGTGCGCCTGTATCTGCGCAAGCTGCCATTCTGGATTGTTCACGATGGTGTTCTGCAGGTCGTGAATGTACTGGCTCAGATAGGTCCGAAGGACCGGCTCAAGGTTGACGCTCAACTTGCCGGGCATTGAACATACTGCGTCGTACAGCTCCCCGTAGCTGCTCTTGAGCTGCGCGTCGTTCATGCCCTTTCCCATTTCCTCGATTTCATCGAGGACTGCCTTCCGTTTAGCATCATCGGTCAGCTCATAATGATCGCCAGTGTACTTTGGTAGGTATCGCTCCAGTGTGCCGCCGGGCAGCAAAAAGACTTTCTTCTGCCGAAGTGCAGTGACGATCTGGCTTAATCGGCCCTCGACATCCTCTATATCAGCCTCAGATGTTGCCGCGGCCACAGCGCTGCGATGCCGACTAATGGCCGTCATGACAGCTACGCGCGCTCTGGCCCAGGGTTTATTGTTCGACCCCGCTGCCCTCGGGTTCAGTTTAATCAGGTATTGGACCAGACGGCTCAACTCGGGTGGGACAGGACTGAGCGTAATTAGCCTGTCTACTAGCCCCGTGAGCTTGCTCTCTAAGTCGCCGCAATATTTTCCGAAATCGCTGCCTACACCGGCAGCTGCAAGAAAGTGCTGGACCGAGCCGTCAGATTTGACGCAAGCCTTGAGATTGCCGTTAAACAAGCTATCGAGGTCATAGAGGAAGTGCGCTTGCTTGCCCAAAGCCCCGCACAGTTCCAAATAACGATTAACCTCCTCGCATCCACCGGCGTCAATGATGCAGCTTCCGGCGCCCGCGACAGAAACACCTCGCGTCTCTTGCATGGTGGCCACTAGCTGGGCGTCGAGAATCCCTTCAACGAAAATCGGATTATCAGAGAAAAACAATTGCTTGTGGTGGACGTTCAGTCTCGGGACTAAAGTCGATAGGCGTGTCGTGGCAGCGGCGTCAAGGCCGAGCAGCGTTTTTGGGATCGAGTAATCCAGACTGAATGAAATGACTGACTTCACATCCTCGATGGACCGGAAATCCAGAATGAAGGGCGAGTGGGTTGCGAGGAACACGACCTTCTTCTTTAGGTCCAGACTGGGATCACCGGCGACTTTCCGAACCTCTTGCATGAAAAAAGCCTGGTATTGGGGGTGGAGGTTCAGCTCAGGCTCGTCGATGATGAGGGAAGAATATTGGTCGTTGTACAGATGCGTGAGGAGGATAAGCAGTTCTTTGATTCCATGACATTCCTCACGGTCCAGCCGGTAGGAGGCTCCGCTATTGCCGAGCACTGCACGGGCTACGAGATTGCCGGAATCCCATTCGAGAAAGATCTTTCGGTTGAACAGATGACTGAGCGTCGCTTCCACTTGGATGCGAAGGTCCATCCGCTCTTCTAGAAGCACGATAGTGTCGATTCCAGATCCTTGGCGACCCGCCTCCTTGAACTGGTTGAACTGGGACTTCGCGAGCCCGTTACTAAAATGATCACCAAGGAATCGGAGCAGGTTCTTCTGTTCCATTCCGTTGAGGCGATCGGTCCCAAGAAGACGTGGTTTCTGGAGACGCGGCTCCAGCGCCCCTATGAACCTTGATTTTCCGCTACCGTTCGGGCCAACTAGAAGATTGATGGCGCCGATCTTGTCCGTTTCAAACTTTTTATTGGACCACGGGGCGGGTAAGTCAAAAGACAACTTGTGGCTGATCATGCTGGCGGCTTTCAGGGAACTTAGGCTGTACCATATGAATATCGTTATAACCCCCCTCTGACCGCAACATCATTCTCTCGCCGCCAATGTTGCCACTTTCGATTCTGACTTGGCATTACCGGGAAAATGGTGTTATTTCAGGGCGCCCCTATCCTTCTTTAGTGGATGGCTCCGCCGCCCTTCTCCCCACTTCGGTCTCTTCCGGGTGGACGCCGCTTGGCCGCGGCTCCGACGTTCGCTCGGGCTGATGCGTCGGTGTCGCGCCAAACCATAAAGCAAGAGCGGTTTGTCACACACCGCGCCGCCACTCGCGCCCTGCCACCCTCCTCCGGCCTCCGTTCTGTCCCTTCACCGTTCCCTGCTTGTGTTGTCCGCTGCGCTCAAGTGAAGAACAACACAAGCCGGTCACGGCAGAAGGGAAAAACCAATGAAATTAGAAGACATCAAGAGCAGAACCAAAGACGCAGTCGATTACCTCGTGCAGTCGCTTGAATCCGGGCACAGCGAAGTGCTCACCGAGTATCTCGGCGCGATGGCCCGATTCCATACTTACTCGTTCGGCAATGTCATGTTGATCGCCCGACAGAAACCGGACGCTACCAACGTTGCCGGAATTCGCGCTTGGAACTCGCTTGGCCGCTTCGTCAAGCGCGGAGAGAAAGGCATTCTCATTCTCGCCCCAATGGTCGGAAATCGGCGGTCGCGCCAGAACGAAATCACGACCGACATCGACACCGACAACGCCGCAGACGAACGCAAGCCTCAATCGCAACTCATTGGCTTCCGCGCCGTTTACGTGTTCGACATCACTCAGACCGAAGGCAAGGAATTGCCCACGTTGACCGAAGTCGAAGGCGACGTGAGCGGATACCGCGAACGCCTGTTTGAGTTTGTGCAAGGGCAGGGCGTGGAATTGAACTACTCCGAGCGCATTGCTCCCGCCAAAGGCTTGTCTCACGGCGGCAAGATCACGTTGCTTTCCGGCATGAAACCAGCCGAGGAATTCTCGACGCTGGTACACGAGATCGGACACGAAATGCTGCATCGCGGCGACCGTCGGACTCTGACTACGAAGCAGGTGCGTGAGACCGAAGCCGAGGCTGTTGCCTTTGTAGTTTGCCAGTCTGTGGGACTCCAAACTGGAACCGCTTCCGCAGATTACATCCAGCTTTGGCACGGAGATGCCAATCTCTTGCGCGAGAGTCTGGAAGCCGTTCAGCAAACCGCAGCCATTATCCTCGGGGCCATCGGCCCCGAGGATGTGCCTTCTTTTTGAATTGCACCTGGAAGCCAGGGAAGAAAACGCGGATGTATGGCGACTTGGCTCCAAATTCTCAAGAACGACAATCGCCCCATCTTCGCCGCATCCACTCACGCGCAACGTGCCGCGCGGATTACATCCACCAAAATGCCGCCGTGCAGGTCCCAGAGACCTGAGCGGCGTGATTACCTTGAACTCGATTTCTTGTGCCATCCCGTCATCAAGCAGCACCATTCCAACTTCGCGATTAAAACTTCTCATCGTCTTTGTCCGCAGTCGCAGTCAGCAATGAACACACCCGCAGTCACAATTCTTCGATTCCCACTGGCAGGTGGCAAATCGATCCGAGTTTTACTACTGGCAGACCAAAGACGAGACAAGCGCTTTATTATCAATCGCGTGCAAAGAGTAATAAAATATGTCTTGACATAGTGTCATGCGAACACTATATTAGTGTCTGTAAGACACTATTGGAGGCTTACGATGCTGAGCTTCATGAAGGTACCGCCAACCACCTACGTTCTCCACTACAAACATGGCAAGATCAAACGCGAGGGTGCGGGTCTCTCCTTTATTTACTATGCGCCGACGTCCACGATCGTTGCGGTCCCGATGGCCAGCGCCGACGTTCCATTCGTTTTTCAGGAATCTACCGCCGACTTCCAGTCTGTCACTATCCAGGGACAGATGACTTATCGGGTCGTGGATGCAAAGCAGCTAGCGTCCTTGCTGGACTTCAGCGTCGATAAACGCCGCGCTTACTGTTCAGAGGACCCCCGCAAGTTGCCCGAACGCCTTATCCACACTCTGCAGACGCTGACTCGTGCAATCACGCAGAGGCTAGCTCTCAAAGACGCTTTGGTTAGTTCGGATTCCATCGTCGCCGAAGCGTTGGCTAAGTTGAGGGAATCCGCAGCCGTCTCAGCCCTCGGAGTGGAAATCCTGAGTTTGTCTCTTCTCGGCATCCAGCCGACCCCGGAGACAGGCCGTGCTTTAGAAGCGGAGGCACGGGAAGCTTTGCAGCGCCGCGCGGACGAGGCGATCTATGCGCGCCGCAACGCCGCCGTAGAGCAGGAACGGCTCATCAAGGAAAGTGAGCTAAACACCGAGATCGCGGTCGAAGAGAAGAAGCGACAGATTCGTGAGACACAAATGGCTGCCGAGATAGCAGTTGAAGAGCAGCGGGCACAACTGATCGACCGGCGAGTAGAAAACGAGCGCAAGGATGCGGACAGTCGCGCTTACACCCTGACGGAAACTCTCAAGCCCTTACGGGATCTCGATTGGAAAACGTTGATGATGCTCGGGGGAAAGAATGCCGACCCGAAAGCGATGGTCGCTCTAGCTTTTCAAGAGATGGCGGAAAATGCACAGAAGATCGGCGAACTCAATGTATCTCCTGATCTGCTGAGATCATTGATCGGCACAGCAGGGAAATAGCCATGTACAAGAAGCTCGTCATCGTAACGCGCAAGACCCGATTGCAAGAGTTGGTGGAGCGCTTCAACACGCGGTCGCAGGCGGAGTTTTATATCGAGCACGCTGGTGGGGACTTCGCCGATTACGAACGCGAAGATGATGCCTACCGGTCTTCGCTGGAAGTGCTCCGCCGCTCCCTCGATTTCGAAATGCCGCAACAACTGGTTGACCGGGCCCTTGTCCCCACGTTCCAGTTTCAGAAGGGTGACCTGGTTGTAACCCTGGGGCAGGACGGACTCGTGGCTAACACTGCGAAATATGTGGGAACCCAACCGATTGTGGCCATTAACCCAGAGCCGGGAAGGTTCGATGGGATTCTGCTGCCCTTCCTTCCAGATCAGGCGCGCTCAGAAGTCGGAAAGGTCATTGACGCAAAGGCAAGAATCCACGAGGTTACTTTGGCCGAGATTGAGCTGCGAGATGGCCAACGTTTGCTCGCCTTCAATGATCTTTTCATTGGTGCCCGCAGCCATGTGTCTGCACTCTATCGGATCAATTACGGCAAGAAGTCGGAGATTCAGTCCTCTAGCGGTGTGCTGGTATCAACTGGCGCGGGATCAACAGGCTGGCTGTCATCCGTGTTCAACATGGCATCTGGTGTCGCCCGTTTTTGTGGCGGTGCCTCGGTCAAACCCATTCGGATGCCATGGGAAGATCCTCGACTAATCTACATAGTGCGCGAACCATTTGTGAGCCGTCACTCCCAGGCGAACATCGTGGCAGGATTGCTGGCGTCCGGAGAGGAACTAGTGCTGGAATCTTTGATGCCTTCGGGAGGTGCAGTCTTCAGCGATGGCATGGAGGCCGACTTTCTGCAGTTTAACTCCGGCGCGATTGCGACAGTGCGGGCAGCCGACCAACGGGCGCATCTAGTAGTTTCTTAGGACATTTATGCAAGTTACGGTCGATATCGTGATCTTCACCATTCAGGAGGGAGTTCTCAAAGTGCTGCTCGTAAAGCGGTGCATTCCTCCCTTCGTTGGGCAGTGTGCCATTCCCGGCGGTTTCGTTCACGAAGACGAAGACCTAGGTCAAGCCGCGTTGCGCGAACTGCGAGAAGAAACCGGCGTCACGGATGTTTACCTCGAACAACTCTATTCCTTTGGAAAACCAGATCGAGACCCACGGGGTCGAGTAATCACCGTTGCCTATTTCGCTCTGATTTCAGCGGATCGAAAGCTAAAAGCTGGCAGCGATGCAGCCGAGGCCGACTGGTATTCAATAGGCGATCTGCCGGCTCTTGCCTTTGACCATGCGATGATTCTGAACTACGCCCTCGAACGATTGCGAAACAAGTTGGAGTACACCACGGTGGGCTTCCAGTTGCTCCCGGAGAGATTTACGCTTACTGAGCTGCAAGAGGTTTACGAGACAATCTTGGGGAAGAAGTTGGACAAGAGAAATTTCCGACGCAAGATGTCGATTCTCAAAATCTTGAAACCCCTTCCCGAATATCGGCGAGGCGGTCAACGACCGGCGCAGCTTTATCGCTTTGTCGCTTCCCGCTTCGAAAAACTGAAGGACAAAGGGATTCTATTTCCTTTCTGAGTTTCCTTCTCAGCTCTAGATTTCATATTAGCGAGTACGCCTTTCTTGACCCTTTATCGCGTAATATTTGACATCGAGTCTGAAAGGACTTACGAATGGCGAAAGCTAAGAAAGCAACTGTTCCGCTGGCCGAAACCGCTTTGAAGCGCCATTTTGGAAAACGGCGGTTGCAGGACTTGATCACGGCCAGTCGCACATTCCCGATTACGGCAAGGGTTGATGTTCAGCTTGCGCTGGACAAAATGTTCGCGGAACACCCGAAGGCGAAGCTACTTGGCGTTCATACCCAGTATCAACATGAAACTCTGACCATAGCGCACTTGATGGGAAACCAACATTTCCCTGTGGTTATTGGTCCACTGCAGAATGAGGAGATAGACATTGGTGAGACTTTGCCGGCTCGATGCTTGCGCCAAGGACTTTGGCTAGTACAGGATGGTGCCGCGCCATTCGCGCTTCTGCTAAGTCCCGCTTTCCGCTTTGGACACTTGGAAGGAACCCATATCGAAGTCGCCGTACCTCCGGGCGAGTCGGGCTCGAAACTCACGCGTCGGCTCCTTGATGACCTTGAAGCGCTCGTCCGCCAGACTGCTTCTTATCGAGGCAAGGTGATCTCACTGGAAAGCCCGGACCGCTATTCCGGGCATCATGGACCATTACGCGTTCACAAACTCCGCGCTGTGCGGCGCGATGAGGTGATCCTGCCCGAAAAGACGCTACAGCTCCTAGACCGAAACATCGGAGACTTCGTGCGGCAACGGGAGCATCTCAGGAAACTTGGCCTGCCCATCAAGAAAGGGGTCCTCTTCTACGGTCCACCCGGAACCGGGAAAACACACACTATCCACTATCTCGCGGGTCAACTGCCGGATCACACGACCCTGCTGGTAACGGCAGAACAGGTCGGTCTGCTGGATCATTATTTTCAGCTCGCACGCTTTCTCCAGCCGGCCATGATTGTGATTGAAGACGTCGATCTGATCGCAAGGTCCCGAGAAACGATGTACGGCCCTTGCGACGAAAGCATCCTCAACAAACTTCTAAATGAGATGGACGGACTGCGCGAAGATGCGGCAATTCTGTTCATTCTCACGACAAATCGTCCCGACTCGCTCGAAGCGGCACTGGCGTCGAGACCGGGACGTATTGACCAGGCAATTGAGTTCCCCCTGCCCGATGAAAACGGGCGCCGGTTGCTTGTACATCTCTATGCGTGCGGGCTTCCATTGGATGAAAACGTCGTGGACACAATTGTTCGACGAACGGATAAGGCTAGCGCTGCCTTCATCAAAGAGCTAATGCGGCGTGCAGCTCAGTTCTACATCCAAAACGGCAGCAACGGGAAACTGCAACTCGCCGATTTGAATGCCGCTCTGGAGGAGATGCTGTTCGCTGGCGGGTCGTTGAATGCCAAACTACTTGGCGCTGCAGAAGTATCCTCGGCGACCGTGCGGTGATCCTGACCAATGCTAACCACCGTCGCGATCTCGAACTACCGGTCACTCAGGGATTTGGTCGTTCCGCTGACAAAGCTCAATGTTGTCACTGGTTCTAACGGCAGTGGGAAATCAAATCTTTATCGAGCGCTGCGACTTCTTGCGGACACTGCGCAGGGCCGCGTGGTGTCATCGATCGCACGGGAAGGCGGCATTCAATCCACCCTCTGGGCCGGACCAGAATCGATATCAGCATCAGTGAAAAGGGGTGACTACCCGGTTCAGGGGACCAGACGCAAACATCCGGTGAACCTTCGCCTGGGATTTGCGGGCGACGAATACGGATACCTGATTGACCTTGGCCTGCCGCCTCCGGGTTTGTCGGCATTTAGCCTCGATCCTCAGATCAAGCGGGAATGCGTCTGGCACGGCCCTATTCTCCGTCCTGTTGCAATGCTCGTGGATCGCCAGGGTCCTCTCGTTCGAATCCGAAGAGAGGACAACACCTGGAGCGTTGTGACAGACTGCCTGTCGAATTTCGACAGCATGATGACCCATGTCTCCGATCCTCGAAATGCCCCCGAGATGCTAACCTTGCGGGAATCCATTCGCAATTGGCGTTTTTACGATCAATTCAGAACAGACGCCGACTCCGCGGTACGTTCACCACAGGTTGGTACGTGGACGCCCATACTGGGCAATGACGGTACTGATCTTGCAGCTGCGATTCAAACGATTCGCGAGATCGGTGCCGATGACCTGCTTCGTGCCGCCGTTGAGGATGCTTTTCCCGGCAGCCAAATATCGGTGGAGAGCGTCGATGGCCGATTTACCCTCACCATGTCTCAGCATGGATTGCTGCGCCCACTTGGAACGGCGGAGTTGTCGGATGGCACCCTACGGTACGTCTTGTGGATCGCGGCGCTCTTAACGCCCCGTCCTCCGGCGGTCATGGTCTTGAATGAGCCCGAAACGAGCCTGCATCCAGATCTGCTGGGGGCTCTCGGACGACTGGTCGCCCGAGCGGCCGAGCGAACCCAAATCATCGTGGTTACTCACTCAAGTCCACTAATTTCGGCCCTGTCGGAACAACCCGGCTGTAATTCAGTCATGCTCGAAAAGACTTTCGGCGAGACTGTTATCTCTGGCATGGATAAGACGCGCGCGCCAGCTTGGTCGTGGCCAAGCCGATGATCACATGATGCCAGCCAGTGACGGGACCGATTTTCGGGGTTGGTCAGCTCGGTCGTTGCCTGCCGAGGATGAGCCGTTGGGGATGCCGTGATTTGGCGCTGCTACGCAGCGGATGGAGAATGACACGTCACCCCGGAACGGGTGCTGCGCGCGAACCGCCCGTTAACGCGCGCGAACTTATAGAAACCAAAGCAGCTAAGGAAACATCCCGCCATGCCGTTTAGTGTCCAGCGACCGCAGGTTAGCGCGGGCGAACTTGTTGATTCTTAAGCAGGGCTGATAGTCTCGGCTTCTAATCCCTGGAAGGAAACCGGACATGGTGAAGCTGCCGTTGCGCACGAAATCTATCGGGTTCAAAGTGAGCGAGGAAGAATACGCGCAGCTGGAAACAGCCGCGCAGGCTGGAGGCTGCACGCTGGGCGAGTGGTGCCGCGAGGTGGTGCTCGGGAGTAGCCAGGAGACCAAACCAATGGGACCGGGCGGAGCCGAAACTCAGGCGCTTATGGCCGAACTTGTGGCGCTGCGGGCGATACTGCTCAATGTGCTCTTCAAGCTGGCGAACGGGGAGAAGCCGACGGCGGAGGAGATGCAACGGCTAATCGACCGGGCGGACTCGGACAAACTGAGGAAGGCGCGGGAACGGTTGGCGCAGGCGGCAGAGTCGGAAGTACATCCCGAAGAAAAATCCTAAAAATATTTTGATCGTTTTTCCTGTTTCCGGGTTCCTTAATTAAGTAGGGGACCAATGCAGGGTTGAGGTGTGTAAATGAACCAGGTATGGGGACGGGAGGAGACCTATCACTGGCCGAGCGGCAAGCCGGTGTGGACGATCACGGTGCTGGTGGTGGCGGTCGTGGCGGTGCTGGCAGCGGCGGTTTACGAATACGAGCAATGGCCGTACTTTCAACAAGCCTATCTGGGGACCTACATCGGCAGCGAAGTGCGGCTGTGGTCGAAGACGGCGCCCGCTCTCGTGGCGTACCGGGCCGATGGCAAACAAAAGCGTCCAGCGGTGAGCCGAGACCTAAGCGATCCGGCGGTAGCGGCTGGCAAGGTGAAGTTGCAGTGGGAACGTGGGACGTACAACAACGCGGAGCTGCGCCGGTGGTTAGAAGCGGCGATCTATGGTGGGCAATCGCCGTGGCTGTTGCTGTGGGCGGCGACGTGGAAGCTAGGAGTGGGAGTGTTGCTGGTGGGCCTCGGGTTCGCGCTCCCGCGCGACCGCCAACGGCGGCGGGTGCTGAAGTATGGACGCAGGACGAAAGGGCCGATACTGGCGACGGCGGCGCAGTTCAATCGCAACCAGAGAGCCAATGGCATCGGGTTCATCACGAAAGAGCGGCGCACGTACGCCGAGTTTTTGTTGCAGCGGGAAGGCAAGATAGTGCGCGTCCCGCGTGAGCGGGAAAGCTCGCACTTCATGATGATCGGCGACACGGGCGCGGGCAAATCGAGCTTGATTCGTCAGATCCTCATGCAGGTAGAACAGCGGGAAGAAACTGCGATCGTGTATGATCCGGCCCTCGAATACACGCAGCAGTTTTACGAGCCAGGGCGCGGCGATGTGATCCTGAATCCGGTAGATGCGCGGATGCCTTACTGGTCGCCGTGCGACGAAGTGCGGCATGAGGCCGAAGCCGAGGGTCTGGCGGCAGCACTGTTCAAAGACGATCCGCGCACCAATCCGTTTTTTGTGATGGTGCCGCGCCAAATCTTCGCGCACCTGCTGATCGAGCAGCCGAAGCGGACTCCACAAGAGCTACTGGCCATCTTGCGCGATGAGCGCGAACTGGTGAAGAGGTTAAAGGACACCGAGCACGCGGCAGCAATCTATCCCGACGCCGGGCCGCAACGCGGCGGCATGATCGCAACGCTCAACAGTGTGTCGAATGCGCTGAAGCTGTTGCCGCGCCAGGAAGAAGCGAAAACCAGCTGGACGGCAGCCGAGTGGTCACGGCAGCGGCAGGGATGGCTGTTTGTCACCAGCCCGCCCGAGTTCCGCGAGCGACTACGGCCCCTGATCAGCATGTGGTTGGACATGCTGGTGCTGCGCACCATGAACCAGGGTAAGCCCGGCGCGCGCCCGGTGTGGTTCATTCTGGACGAGTTGCAAAGTCTGCATGCACTGCCCCAGTTGCACACGGTGATCACCGAGAGCCGGAAGGCCGGGAACCCTGTCGTGCTGGGCTTTCAAGGGCGGAGCCAGCTAGAGGAGCTGTACGGACGCAAAGCGGAAGCGATTCTCTCTCAGCCCGCGACCAAAATCTTTTTACGCACGGATGAGGCCAACTCCGCCAAGTGGATCAGCCAGACTATCGGAGAAATGGAGATCGAGCGATTGCGCGAGAGCCGTGTGGAAGGCCACTTCCCAAGCCGGCACCGCAACTCGCGCAACTACCAACTGGACCGCACGACGGAGCCGCTGGTGATGGCGTCGGAAATCCAGGGTCTACCCGATCTGCATGGCTATCTGAAAAGCGGCAATTTGGTAGTGCGCTTGCGCTTTCCCTACATCGAACTGCCGCAAAAACAACCCGGCTTCGTTGCGCGTGAAAACCTAGCGCGAGTGATTGAGATGGGGAGACGGCCCTCGCAGTCAGGGGCTCCGCCTGTGCAGGAGATCAAGCCGCGCAAGCCGGAAAAATCGAAAGCCGTCGGACAAGAGCCATACTTCGAATGAGTAACTCCCGGTGAGTGAATCATGCTGACCATATCGAAACCGCTGAGTGCGGGCCAGGCACAGGCGTATCACAAAGAAGAGTTCGCGAATGCACGGGACAACTACTACTCGGAAGGCGACCGCATACGCGGCGAGTGGCATGGCAAACTCGCCGAACAGTGGGGTTTGAGCGGTGACGTGCAGGAGGAGAACTTTGCCAGGCTGGCAAACGGCCAGCATCCGATCACGGGCGAGCAACTAGTGCGCTATCAGGCTGCACGGGAATATGTGAACCAGCGCGGCGAAACGGTCACGACGATGGAGCATCGTGCAGGTTGGGATGCCACGTTCTCCGCGCCCAAAAGTGTGAGTTTGACCGCACTCGTTGGCGGTGACGATGCGGTGCGCCAGGCACATCGAAAGAGCGTGAACGTTGCGCTCAATGAACTCGAAAAATATGTCCAGGCACGGATCGGCGGCAATCATCTGCCAGAAACCACAGGCAAATGGGTTGCTGCCAGCTTCGAGCATGACAGCGCGCGGCCGGTGAACGGCTACGCGGCGCCGCAACTGCATACGCACGTGGTGTTCTTCAATCTCACGGAAGCCGCGAACGGCGAAACACGTGCGCTACAACCGCATGAACTATACCGTTCGCAGCAGTACGCGACGGCGATCTATCGCTCGGAACTGGCGTTGCACTTGAAGGAATTGGGCTACGAGATCGAGCAGGGACGCAGCGGCCAGCCGGAGATTAAGGGCTACAGTCGTGAGTATCTTGAGGCGTCGAGTCCGCGCAGTCGTGAAATCCAGGAGCATCTCGCAGAGCAGGGAGTGAGAGGCGCAGCCGCAGCACAGATCGCCGCTCACCAAACGCGGGACGACAAGTTACCCTTCATCACGCACAAGGAGATGCAGGAGAAGCATCGGGAAATGGCAGCGCAGTTCGGCCAGCAACCCGAGCGCGTGATACGCGAAGCCCAGGTCCGCCAAGTTAAGGAGCAAGGCCCAGAGCAGAAACACCAGAGCGTCGAATCGGCGCTGAGTTATGCGCGAGAGAAAAACCTGGAGCGTCACGCTGTGACCGATGAACGCGAGTTGATGCGCGATGCGCTCAAGCATTCGATGGGCGAGGCCAGTTTTGCTGAAGTGCGCCAGCAGTTTGAAAATCGAGTGCAATCGGGTGATCTGATCCAAGTGGAAAACAGATCGCCGAGCCGGGCATTGACCACCCAGGAGATGATCGGCTACGAAAGGGACAACATCGCTGAGATGCGAGCGGGACGGAACGTGCATGAGCCGATGGTGAGTTCGGAAACATGGCGCGAGGTGGAAGAAAAACACTCACATCTCAGCACAAGCCAACGCGCAGCAGTTGAGCAGATCGTATCGAGCCAGGACAAGGTCATGGGGCTAGAGGGTGTGGCAGGCGCAGGTAAAACCACTTCCTTATCAGCTGTCCGCGAGGCCGCCGAGCATGAAGGGTACGAAGTGCGCGGGCTTGCGCCAACGTCGCGTGCGGCGCACAAGCTGGCAGAGTCGGGCATCGAGTCGGAGACGTTGCAGCGCCATCTCCGCCACGAGGAGCAACCGAACGAAGGACAGAAGCGGCTCTACGTGCTGGACGAGTCGAGCTTGGCAAGCACGAAACAGATGAACGAGTTCCTGCATCATTTGCATGGCGAGGACCGCGTGCTGCTGGTGGGCGACACGCGCCAGCATGAGGCCGTTGAAGCGGGCAAGCCCTATCAGCAGTTGCGAGAAGCGGGAATGCAAACGGCGCGGCTGGACGAGATCGTGCGGCAGAAAGACCCGACGCTCAAGGAAGCCGTGGAACAACTTGCTCGCGGTGACGTGTTCGGAGCGATTGAAAATCTCGACCAACAAGGTCGTGTGCATGAGATCGTAGGCCGCGACGAGCGGCTAAGTGAAATCGCACGCGAGTACGCGCGGGAGCCACAAGGCACGCTGGTCATCTCTCCCGACAACGAATCGCGCCGCGAGTTGAATCGGCTGATCCATAGGGACCTGCAGGAGCGCGACGACGTGAGCCGGGACGAGCACAAACTGCGCGTTCTCGACTCGCGCCAGGAGATGACGGGCGCAGATCGGCAATGGGCCGGGCAGTACGAAGAGGGCGACGTAGTGCGCTACACGCGCGGCAGCAAGGTGCTGGGCATTGCGCCCGGCGAATACGCTCGTGTGGAGCGGGTGGACGCGAGGGAAAACCGCGTCACCATCGAGCGCGCGAACGGCGAGCATCAGACCTACGACCCGCGCCGCTTGTCGGGGGTCGCGGTGTATCACGAAACCGAGCGCGTGTTCTCCGAAGGCGACCGCGTACAGTTCACAGCGCCATCGAGGGACCTGCGCGTTGCCAATCGCGAGTTGGGCACCATCGAGAAGGTCAACGACGCCGGCGACGCCCGGATTCGCATGGACTCAGGCCGCGAAGTTGCGTTCAACATCCGGGAGCATCCGCATCTCGATCACGGTTACGCGGTGACTAGCCACAGCAGCCAGGGTCAAACCGCCGACCGCGTGCTGATCCATGTGGACACGGAAAAGAGCGAGTTGTTGGTTAACAATCGGTTCGCATACGTGTCTGTGTCGCGTGGGCAATACGACGCGCAAATCTACACCAACGACAGAAGCGAACTCGCGCGCGACCTGAGCCGCGACTTGACGCAGCGTACAGCAATTCAGAACCAAGAGCAGCAACCGGCGGCGTTGAAGATCGAGCCTGTTGCCACACAGCAGGAAGTCCGTCAACCAGAACCCGACCACAGCATCGGCCACGAGATCGCGATGTGAAAGCCCTCCGCTTTCGCAGCCGCACGCTTTATAGCGACAAACGCGCTCAAGGGTTTCGGAGTTTCCGTATGATGTTTGCTTTTTCTGGTGCCAGCACCTTGATGTCGTTCTCGTCATCAAGTCCAGCGTACTTCTTATCTGTGACGTACTGGTCTCGCTGCACGTAACGCCCAGCCTGCCTGTCGTAGACATAACTCGTGATGCGGTAGTGGTGCTGCGAGAAATGGGTCTCGCCTTCGCTCCACACGAAGTCAGCCGTTACGAGAACTGGCATTGCCGACACCGCTGGCAGGTTCCAGAAGTGGTACTCGGATTGATTCGTCACCCTCACATTGGGGAGCAAATTGTTCAGTTGCCCGTTCCGGTTTTGGAGCAACGCGATGCTGGTCAGACTTCCACTGCCACCAGACGACGATTCTGCTGTGAACACAATCAGTACGGCCCCAGTTCCAAGTCTTAAGTCCTTGGCTGCGGCATTTAGTCCGAACGGCGGCAACGGCGATTCGGGAGATGGCGGAGAATAGCACTGGCCGCCTGATTTGATGCAGACTTGGGCAGGCGTTGTGGGAAGGCCATCTGAATCCGTCTGGCCATTCACAACTCGGTACGGAGCAACTTGCCCTGCCGCAACTACTGCAAGCAGCGACACTACGAAACCAATTACTTTTATCTTGCTCACAGCCAGCACTCTATACCCAAGGCCCGATGATTTCCATAATGGCGGCGCATGCAAAGAGTCATTGGAAGACGAATTCAGTCCGCTGATATGGCGATCTGCCGCTTTGCCTAACGAGGGCGTCAAATTCCGCGTTCTTACGTTTGCTACAAAAGCCAATGTGAGCTTGCCTCAGCGAAGGCCTGTCGAGCAGTTCCCAATACGTCCTTGGTGCAAACCCTTGCGCTGCGATGTGAAGGAATTCTTCGAGGGCTGGAGCCGTTCCGACCGCACTCACGTCCCTCAGGCCTTTCATGTTCTCCAACACTATCTTCCGCAATTTGGTCAGTCTCGACAGGTCGGGAATATCGGTGACGTTTCGCAACTCCCGCAGGTCTAGGCATTGCAGACCCACCAAAGATGAAATGACGCTGATGTCAGAGAGTTCTCGAACTCGACAAAGCTCCATGTACTTGATGCTTTCTTTACCCGAAATCGCTGATAGGTTCCTGATGCCGCCTAGCAATATGTCCAGTGACCACAAGGCCGGCAAACTCGACACATAGTCGAGATCAGGAGTGGAGACACCACGCAGGCTTACCTGCTCAAGGCTCTGAAGATCGGCGACAACGGCAATTCCGTTTTGCTGTCCTGCTAGACACAGCCTACGCAGTGAATGAAACCGGCCTAATCTTTTCAAATGAGGTTTCTTTGACTTCGTCGGGCCTAGCGTTAAGGAGGTGAGTCCAATCGGCAATGACGACAAGAAATCGAAGTTCTGAAGACTGAAGACATCGATGTGGAGTTCTTCGAGCTTTTCCAACGACGCTAAGTGTTCGATCCCGACAGCTCTCATCAAGCAGTCGGCAGAAAATCGGCGAACGTTGCTCACTGCCTTGACGAATGACAGATCACACGTCGAGGAGTAGAAACCATAGACCCGAAGTTCGACATCGGGTCGAGATGCAAATAGATTCTGATTCAGTAGTTCCCAAGTTTCGGACGATACTGGCCTAGCCGTCTGAAGAACCCGGAGATTCGGATTCGTCACCAGATCATGAACTTCCTTTGGCGTGAGTCTGTCGAGAAACTCAACTCTGTGTTTGCCCAATTGCTTGTCAGTCGCCAGCATCTGATCTTCCGCTAGGTAGTCTGAAGGAAGACCATAGTACATCTCTCGGGTCGCACGTCTAAAACCTCAGCAAGACCGTCGAGTTTACACGATCTATTGAATGGGCCAATCACGGAGAAAGGGTGCATGCGGAACTTCGTTTGTAAACACAAAATACTCACCGGTTCAACTATCGTTGTTGCGGGCTTGATTCTGTGGTCGCTAATCTGGTTCGTCACAGCCTCGCCCCGAGGGAAGTGGGTCGCCCGCTACGACATTTACCGTGGACACTACGAGGTGCAGGGTTACGGGCTCCCAGACCCGTGGCGACCCGAATACACCCGACTGCTGCAAGAACGATACGGGATCAAATTCCGCACGGTGGCCCTGTGCATCGTTTCTAGGACCTTGGTTGCATACGTTGACAGCTACGACAGCGTGAGCACTGCCGCAATCAATCGCAAGTTCGGGCACGACGTATTCCAGGAATGCTGGCAGGAAGCTCGTAAGAACTGGGAGCAAGCCCACAAACTAGCCAACAGGTGAGCAGCCAGTCAGCCGTTGCTTGCGACGTGGCTTAACATTTGATCCTGGCCAGACCACAATTTAGGAATGGGGGTGTGAGTGCGAGCGGTGGTAGAATCTCGTACGGGTGCTCTGTTAGGGTTGGGCCGGCGAATGTTAGCCCGAGAACGGCTCCCCCCAAAGCACTTCATTTTAGTGAAAATGACATTGGCGAAAATGACGACGATCTGTGCAAATCCTCGAAACTTACACACTTTCTTGCACAGTTTCACATTTGTTGGTTCGTGCGCTCATTTCAATTAGTAGAGAAACTTCCTTAGGCTCAAGCACTTCCACGAAGTGCCGGGATGGCGGAACTGGCAGACGCAGCGGACTCAAAATCCGCCGGTACTTGGTACCTTGGGGGTTCGACTCCCCCTCCCGGCACCAGCAAGAATCCCCAGAAAATAAACGGCTAGCTGGCGCTAGTTCACCGCATGAGAAGCGCCCACCTCAGACGCAGCGGACCTTACATCCTCATCTAGCCACGAGCGTAGAATGTATCCTGCTGAAAACGGAGAGTTTACTTAAAAATGCAGGAGTGAGCATTGCTTCCACATCTATTACACAGTTTCAGGTTCTCCGCCACTTCCGAGAAAGGTAAGCGTTCGGTTAATGTTCGGCGAGGGGCCGTAGTGACGGCGGATGATGAGAGATGTGTTCGATAGATGTCCACGCAGGGATAAGCGAAAATTCGAGTCACGCCCACAAGTAAGACATTGGCGCAGCAACAAGACGGTCGCCGAAGGGGACCGGCCTTCCGCCGTCGTAGAGAACCACTCCCAGCTTGAAGTTATCGCCGCAGGCCTCCGCCAACTTTCGGAGTCCCTTGAAGTTACCAGCATTCACGGTAGCGCTCGCCTTGACCTCGATACCGACCAATGCGCCACTTCCGGTTTCAATCACAAGGTCAACCTCGTCCTGATCTTTGTCTCGGTAGTGGTGTATAGAGCAGCTCTCATCGAACCAAGACGCCTGTTTTAATACTTCAGAGAAAACAAACGTTTCGAGCAGCGGCCCGAAGATCGTACGGTCCTTCGCGACCCTTTCCACACTAGCTCCTAAGAGCGCGCCGAGCAGGCCCGAATCAAGGAAATGTAGCTTGGGCGTTTTTACTAAACGCTTCAACTGGTTTCGAAACCACGGTTCCACCCGACGAACGAGAAACAACTGCTCCAGGATGGCGACATATTTCCTTGTGGTCTTGTCGTCAAACCCAACTTGGCCGCCTATTTGCGTAAAATTGGTGAGTTGGCCGGAATGGTGGGCAAGAACCTGTAGCAGACGCGGCATTTGGTCGAGTTTTTCCACGTCGGCAACCTCGCGTACATCCCGCTGGACGATGGCTCTTACATAATCTCGTGCCCATGTCTGGCGTCGTTTTGGGTCTTCACGCCGAAGCATTTCAGGGTAGCCGCCAATCAGCACGGCTTGTACTAGGTCTTTTCCGATCATTGGCTCCGCGGGCTTGCCGATTTTGCTGTCGAACGCTGCGTTGAGGAACCCTGGCTTCTTACCTCGGATTTCAGCCCGTGAGAGGGGCAGAAGGCTCACGATCTCCATGCGGCCAGCTAGACTCTCTGAGACTTGAGGCAGAGTGAGAATATTGGCTGAGCCCGTCAACAGAAACCGGCCGGCCCGGCGATCATCATCGACTGACTTCTTGATGGCCCGGAGAACGTCGGGCACTCTCTGTACTTCGTCAATTGTCGTCCGATTGAGCGCCCGTACTAACCCAGTCGGATCGCTGCGTGCCGCGGCCAGCACTGTGTCATCGTCCATGGTGATGAATTCGCGATTGCCCGCGACCAAATCGCGGACCAGCGTGGTCTTGCCGCACTGGCGCGGCCCCGTAACCATGACGACGGGCGTGTCCTTGAGCGCGGTGGCCACCAATTCGGCGGAAAAGCGAGGAAAGAGTGCGTGATCGGTATCGTCCATGCCGAGCGGAAGCTCCGTCTAGTTCGGATTGATGGTTCGTCTATTTCGGATTATAGGCTCGTCTGATCCGGAACGGAAACTGAAAACGGCTCCGGGCTCAATCCTGCTCATAATCGAGAAGATCAAGGATTCCAAACCTTGCGACAGTCGATATTATGACCGTTCGCATGCAAGCCGGCTTTCTAACAACAACGTCAATGCCAAAGCCAGTTGTGGAAAAGCGTGCTCAATAATATTTGAAAAATCCGCGAAACTTACACAATGGCTTTCACAGTTCCGCCTTCTGCTTGTTGATATGTCTTTGTATTATCAATAGTTAGCGGGAATACGCAGCGGACTCAAAATCCGCCGGTACTTGGTACCTTGGGGGTTCGACTCCCCCTCCCGGCACCAGCTCAGTTTCCCCCGCAATATGCCGCAACGTAAAACGCCCGTGGCCACAGCGACGAAGTCACTTAGACAGCGAGGCGGGTCTTCGTATCCTGCGCGCGTCCTTTCCACTCACCACCGCGACCGAGCCAGTATCGAACCGCGGAATGAATTGTGGCGCCCATGTAAAACAACGCAACGAGAGGGAGCAGCGGTGCCCAGAGCAAAGAGCGGGAATAGAACCGCAGGGTCGGCCGGAAGGCAATGCTCATCAGCAGCCAGGCCGCGCCACCCCAAAGTGTCGCCCATCCTCCGAAGAGAGCCACAATCACTGGCGCCAGATAGGTAATTGCGAGTCCCAGGATTGCTGCGGTGAGCACCCAAACTGAGTGCCGTAATTGGTAGAACGCGTTGCGAGAAATCATGCGGCCAACACTCCCGAAGGTGCCGTAGCCACGGATACTGCGTGTGTTCGGCGTTAATCCTAGCCACACATGGCCATTTTGCTTGATTTTCCGGGCCAATGCGCAATCGTCGATCAATTCGTTTCGAATGGCGGCGATCCCCCCGATCCTGGCGAGCGCCTCCGTGCTCACGAGGATGTCACCACCGGCAGCTGCCGCGGTCCCGCGTTTTGGGTTGCTCACCCATTCCGGCGGATAGAGCATGAAAAAGAAGAACACGAATGCCGGGATAAGCGCACGCTCGGCCAGCGAGGAGCACCGTAATAACACCATCATTGACACCAGATCGAGTTTGCCGCCCTGTGCGCGCGCAACCAGACTTGTAACGCTGTCGGGCGCATGAACGATGTCCGCATCTGTGAACAGGAAATAAGCGGGATTGAACTCCGCCGCTTGCTCCACTCCCTGAGCGAGCGCCCACATCTTGCCCGTCCAACCCGCTGGCAGAGGCATCGCCGAAATGAGCGTGAGCCGTTCGTCCTTGTGTACCGCGGCCTTGCGCACGACACTCGCTGTTTCATCCGAACTGTGATCATCCACCACGAAGATATGTAGTCGCCCGACATAATCCTGTTCGAGCAATGACTGGATCGACCGTCCAACGACGTCCGCCTCGTTGCGGGCTGGCACTACGACCGCAACGTGGGGTGGCGACGGAGATGGCAGTTTCAGGTCGGCCGCGGCTTTCGGCATTCGCCAGAATCGGCCTCTGGCGGCGAGCAAGTAGACCCATATACAGGTGGACAGCGCGCCAATCCAAGCTGCGATCATATCGTTATGTGACAATCACAAAAGCGCGCCGGTCTTGTGTGGCACTGGTCTGGTGGGAAGGATGGCTCCGAGCAACAAGACGTAGGATGAATTGTTTTATCTCGATATGTGCCTCTACCGCGATATGACCTCGCTCAAAGCCAACTCAATTCGATCGACCTCTTCGCGAATCACCCGAATGGCTTGTTGACTACTCGGATGCGGGACGGGCTTGATCGCCTCTACCGCGCGACGAATCTTGAAGTTGCGATCCCGAATTAAGGTGATTTTTGCGGACGTTTCCATTCGGTGTCTGTAAATCCTCCGCACAAGTTTCGTGGCGGCAAATGCGAAACCCAGCCCGAACAACATCTCGATTGGCAGACGATCGGTCGCTCCATCGAAATCGAGGAATGCAAATCGATATACGGCTTCCCCCAGACCTAGCGCAGCAAATATCACCCCCATCGCAATCAATCCAAGCGTCAAGCGGTCACTCGGTCGCAGTTCCGCAGACGATTGTCCAATGCCACCGCTTTGCGCCAATGCCATTCCTTCCCCCATTTTGACGTGAATTATTATTCACCTGAGTAAACAACCAGTGGAACCCGTCCTTTACAATCAGCCGACCTATAACAGACCTTTCAATGAACGCCGCCTCAATGTTTATGCCTTACAACTCAAGTTCGTTCCTGCCGGATCGCGGCTGACATGATGCTTGGGGCGGTCGCAAATGGTATTGGTGAACATCATGCGGATTCCGTGCTTCGGCCGTAAGATAACCATGGGGCGAGCCTCGATCGCTTGCCCCGGAGTCAACTGAAAGTCGTATTTTCGCAGCAGATCGCTCAAGATCATCAGAATCTGCAGCATGGCGTAATTTCCGCCGATACAGCCTCGTGGTCCGCCCCCGAAGGGGAGGAAAGTGAAGGGTGTGCGCAGCTTGTCGTTTGCTTTGGTGAAACGCTCGGTATCGAAACTCTCCGGATTGGGCCAGTGGCGCGGTGCGTGGTGCGCACCGTACACATACACAATGACCATCGATCCTCGGGGTATGGCCACGTCACCGATGCGATCGTCTGCGACCGCCATGCGGTCGATCATCCAAAACGGCGGGTAGAGACGGAGCGCCTCGCAAATGACCTGGGTCGTAAATTCGAATTTGGGAACGTCGTTGTAGTTCAGCGGCGCATCTCCCAGCATCGAATCGAACTCCTGCCGGACTCTTTCGAGAGAATCTGGGCGCGAGCTCAAAAGGTAAAGAAGCCACGATAGGCCATTCGACGACGTTTCATGGCCGGCAACCAGGAGTTGCATGCTTTCGCTCAGGATCAGTTCATCGGGCATACCTTCGCCATCGCTGTAGCGGGCATCCATCAAAGTTTGCAGCAGATCGTGGCCGGGCGCTTCGTTGCGGCGCTTCTTGATGTATTGCAACAGGACGGCGTCCGCGCGGGTTCGCATGTCCTCGTGTTTGCGCAGTTGGCCCGAGATGGCGAACCAGGGATTCAGATAGGGCTGAAGGGTTTGCCGGACGATGAATTCCTGGACTGTGCAGATGGTGTGGCTGACCAGATCGATGTCTTCATCCTTCAGCCGTGCCCCAAATAGCGATCGGGCCACCATGGCGAAAGTAGTTTTCATTAACTGGGTGTAGATGTCGACTGGACCGCTGCGGATTTGTCGGTCGAACTCCCGTAAGGACTCAGCTAGCGAGTCCTGCATGATCGAGGACAGCGCATCGAGCTGCTTTCGATCGAAACCCGTCTGAATGAGACGCCGCTGCGTACGCCAGGCTTCTCCATGGGTCGTGAGCAGACCTTTGCCCAGGAAGTGGCCCATCCGCTTCACTTGAATTTCGGATTTCTGGTAGTTCTCCGAGTTGGTCTTCAACACGTGCTGAATGACGGCGGGATCGATGGTAACCAGCGCCTTCTTGAGGCCGCCTATATGGATCCAGAATGTGTCGCCGAAGGTTTCGTTGTATTTGGACAAAACCTGCACGGGATTGCGGGCCATGGTTCGAGAATCCGCAAAACAGCGAAATCGGGATACAACAGGGACAGACGCCGACGAACTCATGACCAACCGTCCTGATACTTCCCTCGAACCGCAGGAGATTTCAGGTCACTTGTAGCGAGTGGTAGGGCCATACGTCAAAGATAAACGCTCCGAGTCAGTTTTCGTTTCCAAGCTGCTTCAAAAGTGCAAGATGATGCAGGACCGCGGCCGTCATGGTGGGGTTCTGCCGATAGGAAACCCCGAACTCTTCGGCAGTCTCTTTTACGATCCTGGTCAAAGGAGCGTAGTGGGTATGGCACACATAGGGGCACAGGTGATGGACGACGTGATGGTTGAGCCCACCTACGAGCCAACCGACCAGTGGGCTTTCGGTCGCATAGTCGGCCGTGGTCGCGAAGATGTGATACACGCCATTTTCAAACTCACCACGGTCCGAGGGAAAGTATGTGCTATCGACGGTGTGGGTCGACTGGAATACGAGCGTCACGGTTAGTCCGACGATCAAATTGACCAGGAGGAACGACCCGGCGACCAGCAGAGGCGATTTCCCCAGCACCATCACCGGCAAAACCAGCATATAAGTGAGGTAAAAGCCTTTGCCGGCAAAGAGAACAAGGTATTCGCGCAGAGGATGTTTGGTGCGTCTCAGATACTCGTGGGTCGGGAAGAAAAAGCACTGGAAGTCCCTGAAAAACACGTAATCGAGCGAGAACATCGCATAAACGAACAGTGCGTACATGTGCTGGAACCGGTGCCACGGCAACCGGGATTCATAGGGCGTGAAGCGAAAGATGCCGCGTCCTGAAAGTGCGTCGTCTTCGCCGTGGAGATTGATGCAGGAGTGATGGCCTCGATGGTGGAGGATCCGCCACATGTACGAACTGATTCCGCACAGATCGAAGACGTAGTTCAGGGTTTTGTTGACAACGGACCGGGAAGAGATAGCGTTGTGATTGCTGTCATGGGCTATGTTCAGTAGAAGGAATGTCTGCGCGAGGCCGCCTAAGAGATAGAGGGCAACAAACCTCCATGAACCAGGCCTGAGCGCATAGAGTGCGATCCAGCTGCCCCCCAGGACTGCCAGACCCGCAGCGATCTTGACCCGCATCGTGCGGTCCGCTTTGGGGGAAATGTTCTGATCGGCAAAAAAACGATCCAGGCGACTGCGTAAGACTTTCGGGAAGGAAGATCCGACCTGTTCGATAATCGGCGACTCTGAGGTTTCCGATGGTACGAGATCCGGCGCGTCCGGCTCTGTAGAAATCACTCTTTCGGACTCGAACCTCACCGGCGCCTCCGCGATCATTGATGATTGGGGGCCCGGCGCGCTATCACAGGCGGATGCCTGGCCCTGACCCGCAGCAAAATTGTCGCCGCGCCGTCTACCGTTTCGCCGTATTAGTTTAGTGCGAGCCCTGAAGCGCTATCAAGAAAAATCGGAAGAACGACTACGGCTGGGGGACGACCGAATTTTCCCCAAAAAGCGATGGTGCATGGAATTTTTCGCATGCTTTGTTAACATACACAGCACCGATGAAATGTGACGCATGTCCCGAGCTAGATGTTATGCGTGCATTCTCAAAGTCGGCCCCGATTTCAGGACCGCACTTCGAGGCGTAATCTCTTTCATGTTCATTTCGCTCGGTGGGAAGGAATGTTTCTTCTTCACAGTTCAACGTTGGAGGCTCGCTGATTGATGACGGGATCGGTTTTAGACCACCTAGATGAGCTGGCAGAGGAGCAACCTGAGAAACTACTTTATTCGTACCTCGATGTAAACGGCGATCCGATCGCTAGGTACACCTACGCGTCGTTCCACCGCCGAACGCAAGCGATCGCTGGACATTTGAGGAAAGACGGTCGTTTCGTCGCGGGCGACCGTCTCCTGCTCGCGTACCCGCCGGGCCTGGAAATGATCTGCGCATTTTTTGGCTGCGTGCGCGCCGGATTGATCCCAGTGCCGGTCTATCCTCCCAGCTCGCGTGGTTTCCAGAGCGCCTTATACAAGATGGTACACATCGCAAAGGATTGCCAGACGGCTGGGATCCTGACGAGTCGAGACTATCAGGCATCTCTGAAGACGAATCTCGCCAGGAGTGGAGTGTCAGCTTCCGGGGTCGACATTGATTACGTTTCCAGTCTTCCATGGATCGCGACGGAGGATTTCGTGGATACGATTCCGGACCAGCGACCGGTCGATCCTTCGAATATCTTGTTTCTTCAGTACACGTCGGGTTCGACGATGGAGCCCAAGGGCGTGATCGTGACCCACGAAAACATCTTGAATACCTGTCCGCTGGTGATCGACCATCCCTCGCCGGTCGTCGTTTCCTGGCTTCCCCAGTATCACGATATGGGGCTAATCGGGTGCTACTTGTATCCGGCGCTCATGGGTGGAACGACTTACGGGTTCGCTCCGATGGACTTCATTCAGCGGCCGATCCTGTGGTTCGATGCAATAACGGCCTACCGCGCCACTGCGACGGCTGCTCCCAACTTCGCATACGACTATTGCTTGCGCGCTGGAAGGCTCTCCAAAGAAAGTCTGGCGGCTTGCGATCTCAGCTCACTCCGAGTGTTGATGTGCGCCGCCGAACCCGTAAAGCCGGATACCTACACACGGTTCCTGGAGGCGTTTCAGTGCTATGGACTTAAGTCCGAGAGTTTCTACGTTGCTTACGGACTGGCCGAAAATACTCTGGCGGTCTCCCTGGGCGGTCGCAACATCATTTCCGTCAATAAACGTGCCCTTGCGCTCGGCAAGGCTCGTCTGACGACTGAGGTCTCCGAAATTGACGCCGCAACGCAGATTGTCAGTTGTGGAACCCCACTTCCGGGTCTTGATCTTAAGATCGTCGATCCGGAAGGGCATTTCGCTCTTAAGCCAGGGCGGATTGGCGAAATTTGGGTTGCCGGAACGGGCAAATGCCAGGGGTATTGGAATAATCCTGAAATGAATCTGAAGCAGTTTCGCGCGCGGCTTGTCGACGATACTCCGTATGACGACGGGTACCTTCGGACCGGCGACATGGGATTCATGCACGACGGCGAGCTCTATGTCTGCGGCCGCATCAAGGACATGATTATTCTCCGCGGGCAAAACTATTACCCGCAGGACATTGAGCACGTCGTGGAGAAGTCATCCGGTCTGATCCGGCACAATTGCGTCGTTGCCTTCCAGATTCAGGAAGACAGCGAGCCTGCTCTGGCGATCGTCGCCGAAGTCAAAAACCTTAAGGCGCTTCCCGAAACACGAAAGATTGCCGCCGCCATCCGTAATTATCTCAACGTGGAAGTGGCGAGGATTTCGTTCATCGCACCGCGTGCGATCCCGAGAACGAGTTCGGGGAAGATCATGCGCCATAAGACCAAGCAGATGTGCCTGCAAGGTCAATTCACGGTTGTCTCCGAGTTTTCGCGTGAGAAGGATGCCGGGAGTGCCCCGTGCGATTCCGGCATGAACTCCACTTTCGCCGAATTGAAAGCCCGGTACGGCTTGACCGGTCAGGAATCGTACAACCTAGTCGAAGCGGGACTGGATTCCCTGGACCTCGTTGTGTTCATGCACGAGCTCAAGGAATTGCTGAAAGATAAGGGCGCCGAGATGCTGGCGAGACAGGTGGATATTGGCGTCGTTCAGCGAGTCAGTGTAGCCGAGCTGTTTGGATTAGCGGAACAACTCGAGCGTGCTCCTCAAGAGGCGCTGGATCATCTTCGTCATTCCCTGGCAGATTTCCGTGAGGAACAGTGCGCCGCTGAGAAGCGGATGATGAGCAATGACAGAAAGCTCATCTTCGAACCTCCGACACCCCCGCCGCTGCCGAAGATTCCAACGCTGAATCAGGCATTACTTACAGGCGGGACCGGCTTCATAGGTCCATTCCTCATAAAAAGCTTGCTGGAACAGACCAAGGCGAAGATTTATGTCCTCGTAAGAGCTTCCGACGAGAAACAGGGCAAACAGAGATTGAGAGCTGGAATGGAGTCCATGGGACCCTGCCCCGCTGGGCTGATGGAGATGTTTGAGGCCCGCGTATTCCCGGTCTGCGGTGATCTGGGGCAGCCAAAGCTGGGACTGATGCAGGAAGTCTGGGACTTCCTTGCCAGCGAAATCGACACCGTGTTCCATAACGGTGCAACCGTGAACTACCTGTTCAACTACGACCTGATGCGCGACGCGAACGTGCTGGGAACCAATGAGGTCGTGAGGTTGGCGTTCGAAGGAAGGCCCAAGGAGTTCAATTATGTCT
>Ga0335081_10000301_pt1 | contig 92358 bp, 80 predicted proteins | sample Lox_Sample_35_FD_206713 | JGI IMG/M metagenome (GOLD analysis project Ga0335081, IMG submission 206713) | Soil microbial communities from Loxahatchee National Wildlife Refuge, Florida, United States - Lox_Sample_3.5 | ecosystem: Environmental > Terrestrial > Soil > Wetlands | place: USA... | reverse complement strand
TTCGCGCCGAGCGGCATAATCCGTACTCGATCGCTACCCTCCGGATCAAGCTCGCCAGAGTTCTGCTCAAACAGCTCCCCTGCTGTCCTTTTTGTTGTATCCATCGTTTATGACACAGTAGTACTAGCAGGCCGCTGAAAAATCGTGCTGAGCGAGCAATTTCTAAGTTGGTTTGAGTTGTTCTCGCAAGGGCGAACATCCGAAGGCCCACTTGAGCGCGTTCACCGGCACGCTGCAGGCCGACGGCTACGCGGGGTACGATGCGGTGTACGAAGACGGGCGAGTGAAAGAAGCAGCCTGCATGGCGCACGTGCGCAGACAGTTTTTCGATCTGTACGAGGCCCACAAATCGCCGGTCGCGAAAGAAGCGCTGGAGCGCATCGCGGCACTCTACGCCATCGAGGAAGAAATCCGCGGACGTTCTGCTGACGAGCAGCGCCAGGTGCGCAACGTGCGCAGCCGGCCGTTGCTGGACTCGCTGAAGCGGTGGCTCGAAGAAACCTTGGGCAAACTGTCGAGAAAATCGGACACCGCACGGGCCGTGCGCTACGCGCTGGGGCGGTGGGACGCGCTGCTGCGCTTTTGCGCTGATGGCCGCCTGGAGATCGACAACAACGCCGCGGAACGCTCGTTGCGCACCGTCGTGTTGGACCGGAAGAATTATCTATTCGCTGGATCCGACCGTGGCGGCGAACGCGCCGCAGCGATTTACAGCCTGATCGGCACCGCCAAGTTGAATGGAATCGATCCGGAGAGCTATCTGCGAAACCAGATTCTGCAAAACAAACCGTTGATTCGGCTGCCCTTGCTCGCCGAGAGTTCTTCCATTTGCGCCCAAGGAGCCCCAGTTTTGCGCACATTCTGCGCCCAAGTTGGATGGTCCGATGCTATGAGGGACTGAGCGGAAAAAGAGCCAAAGACTCGGGCTATTCTTTGCCCCGAATCCGCTCGCGCTGATGGTAAGCGATGCGGTACCGAAGTAGGTTAGGACTCTCCCCCGCCAAATCCCAAGGCTGCGCCACTCGCCTAGTCTCCAAGAGATCTCAACCGCGGTGCCAAACCCGGTTTCCCCTCCGGATGTCACCGTCCGTCGTTCTGAACAGTCTGGTCAGGATGCGAACGGCTCAGATATGGACCCGGCTTCCTGGCCTAATCCGCAAGAGAGTGTGGGTCTACAAAAAGAAAGCGATGCGTTGCGGCGAGGTATGCGAGAAATACCACAGAGAAAAACATCCAGCCTGCGGAGAGATGAAACCGCGAGACAGATTCGGCGAAGCCGCGGTTGCCCGCAATTACTAGCGATGCGATGCGGAGAGCGTTGCCGAGGAGCATCACCGCTATGCCCAAGAAATAGGCAAGAACTGCTCGACCTTTGCGAAGCCGATTCCAGTCGAGAAATACGACAAACGCAAAAAGGCAATCAAAAAGCGTGATCCCGCTGATGCCAGAGCAGGAAAAGAGAATCGTTACGTCGAGATCGGGCCCGTGGAGCGTCGGCATCAGCGCGCCAGAGTAGGTCAGTCCAGGAACGAATAGACGGGTGATGGCGAAGACGAATTTGCCCAGGATCTGGCCGTACCAGGGCCAGATGTGCACAAAAATTCGGTGCGGAAGGAAAGTGAACAGCACGACGAGCGCGGCGATGCCTTCCGCTGCGTAGACACGCGAGAGCGCGCGCCACTGACTCAGCGGAATTAGCAATAGGGTTGGAAAAAGAACAGACAATTTCAGTGCCGCGATCATCCAGCCGGCGCTCGTATCCGTGCTGGTTAATGGAGCCAGGGCGCCGTCCGAAGCTCGCGCAATCAAAACGATAGCGGCGTGGGCCACAGAAAACGCGGCAACCCGAGGCCAGAAAAATCTCAGGTCGAACCCTTCGGTGGCCTGCTGTGGGGCAGTGCCACCTTGCCGCCAAACGAGCGCGAGGCACGCGCCCGTTGCCCAGAGAGGCGAGGAGCTGGAAAGACTTCGCGCGGCAAACTGATCGGCCGCGACGGCGCCCACCGTGAGCAGCGCTAGAAGAATTGAAAACAACCGCACGGAGAGGTTCGCTATCTGGTGAGAGGCCCGAGAGTCCGAGTTAGATGGCGATCTGAAAGTTAGGGACACAGTGAGCGCTCAAGCTGCGGCTGAGGGAGTTGAAGTCCGGTCGGCACAGTCTGGAAGGGGTGCAGGAATGGAAACTCCGCTAAGAAAGCGCTGGCCGGTTCGGGCTAGGGACAGGGAATTCCCGCGCTGAGTGGGAAACACGCTTCCGATTGAGTACGCCACCAATCTACGAGCTAGTGTTGCGCCTGCGGAGAACGAGATATCCAATCGCTCCGAGCGTCGCCGCAGCGGCGAAGCCGATCACATTCATCTCCTTGGCACTGATTTTGTGCCGACGCCAATCATTTTCAACGGGCTTCTGTCCATGCGCCATGAACGGTGCCAACAACATCGCCAGGGAACCCACGAGAATGAGTCTTTTCACCTTCACTTTGCCTCCTCTGCGGAGAACGACAGAGTGTAAGCAATTAGATGACCAAATGCCAGCTCCATCGAGGAGGTCAAGAGGCCGATCAACCAGTGTTTACAACGAGATACGGGAGAGTGGAGATGGAGCAGTCGAGAGGCAGCTAAACGGCGCATTCTCTTGGCAATCTGGTACAGCTAAAGACCAATGATTTTCTCATCTTCCTCTAGCGGCCAATGTTCCGCTTCTTCGGGCTGCCGCTTGAGTCTCTTCTGTGCTACCGCGCGAGCTACAGCACGGGCTCCGCCACGATCTCCATTGGCTTTGAGACAATTTCAGTTGTGATGGTACAATCTCGGTCGTCGGCTCCATCGCAACGTGAAGACCGCCACATTTCTTTATGCGTGGTCACATGCACCACCTCACCGGGCGGCTAAAGGGGCTTGCTACATCTCATCGAATTGCAACGGGCGGGGCCAGCTCTTAGCCAGAATCAGTAGGTGCAGGCGAGTAAGGATGAAGAAAGGCCGTTAATCCCGTTGTCGCTCCGAGCAAGGCATCGCGCTAGTCATCGCGATCTTTGTTTTGTTGCTGATTAGTCACGACTGCGTCTTCGACGCGTCGCTAGTGCCAGAAACTTACTCCGGACCCAATCACAATTTCTTTCAAGTTACAGGTAATCAAGATTCAGGGGACCACGCCTGCGCTGGGCCCATGACGCCCTATCCCGTCCCCGCCGTGGGCGTTCCGGATCAAACGAGCGATGTCAACTATGTTATTAACTGGACTTCAAGACCCGGCAGCACGGGCATTCCTGGGGGTCAGGGAGGGAACTATACGGGTATTGGCGCGTCTCCGAGCGTGACACAGGTCACTCTCCCGCCAAATCTGCAGACCGCACAAATGCTCAACCAGCGAACCAGCTTGCTCAGACCATTATTCAAAACGCGGACGCTGTCATCATGGGACCCGCGACTCAGGCCAACCTACCGTCCGCGATGTCCAGCGCGAGTCCCATGACGGTTGCCATCGCGGGAGAGCCCTCGAATCCCAGCCAAGGCAACCTCAGTCTGAGCGGCGGGTTCACGGGTTGGGTCCCAAACTAAGTAAACATCGGGAACAATAGCCGAAAGTAAGAGCGAAGCCGCGCTTTCGTCCGTGGGCTTTTGGAGTTGCAGAAATGCCAGGAGGGCTCATACGCTCCCGTTAGTTAGGGGAATGGCGCTAATCGTGCTAGTGCTATGGATGACTACAGCTGGTGATTTGTATCGCAAACCTCGCGGGATTTCGTTGGCGCAACACTCTTGCGAACGGCTTGCAGTCCTAATTTCGAGGTCGAACCGTCGCTAAGTTGGGTACGAACTCATGATCGATTTTGTTTTCACTTCCAAGTTGCCAGTTGAATTCCGGGAAGAGCTCGAAACTCTCCTCCTTTTTCATCCACGGCAGGCGACCTTCTATCCCGATATCGTGGAGTCAGTTGAGCGTTACGAAGGCCCTAACATTACGGAGGATGGAGGATTTTTGCGTTTGCGCGGGGGAGAGTCATCCGGCATTCAAAGCCTGTACGCGATTGCCGACAGTGGAGACCGACGACAACTACTTGGCGTAATGGTCTACTTCCGAACCGAGGTTGAAACGATCCTTCTCCTGCACGTGGCAGTGAAGGAACAATACTGCTCAACTGGAAATCATTCCAACGAACTGGTAGCGCTTCGCATGATTTCTGAACTGCGCGAGATTGCGCGTCGATTGAAGGGCGTTCGCTCGATCCTGGTCACTTACGGGGGACATCCCGCTCATCAAAAATCCCAATTCGAGCACTCTCCGAGTAGGTACTCTACTATAGGAGCGCCTCCCCCCATGTGAACTGCATCATTTAAGCCTGCTTTTGCTCGCTCTCCCTGCGAACTTTCTTGAAGCGGGCGTTGAAGAGCGATTCTCCGACGATCTCAACCTTGGTTGGGATTTTAAACGGGGCCAGCTTATCGCGGCAGAAAGCGCGCACGCGTCTTGTCAAAGCCATGTGAACTTCGGGTTCGATCAACTTAATGCGGGCTACGACGATGCGACCAGTTATTGGGTTAGATATACCGAAGACTGTTACATCGCCGATATTCTCCATCTGCATCAGGACGCTCTCCACTTCTCCGGGAGAGACTTTGTTGCCGCCGACGTTGATGATTTCGGATTTGCGTCCCAGGATGCGCATGTATTCGCCATCTACCTCGACAACGTCTTCAGTGTTCATCCAGCCCTCCGCATCAAAGGGACTGGGAGCGTTAAGGTAGCCTAACATTGCGGACTTAGCCCGGATCCAAAGTGTCCCGTCCACAACCTTCGTCTCAAAACCTTCGCCACCTACCTTGACCCAGAGTGACCCCGAATCTTTCGATTTGGAGCGCAGAATCCCAAGTTCAGAGAGCCCGTAGGTTTGTTGCAGAGAAACATCGGGAATGGCTTCGTGTAGCCGGCGAAGAGTGCTTTCCGGCATGACTTCAGTGCCGTATGTGATTAGTTTGAGCGAAGAGATATCGAACAACTTGTATGCCTCGGAGAGCAACAGCAGGTTGATGAATGTGGGCGAGGTAGGCAGCAATTGGACCTTATAACATTCCACCAAGCGACAGATCTCTGCAGCGTCGCGACTCTGAGTAGAGACCACAGTCCCGCCGTTGGAGAGCGTATAGAGCAAGGTGTTTATCCCGCCGATATGATCGAGCAGGAGAAACGTGAGAGTAACCATGCGTTGGCGGGGCGTCTGGAATTTTTCGAGCAGCCGATGAAAGTTGTGCAACGCTGCCTTGCTCTTGCCCGTCGAGCCAGAAGAGAAAAGAACCAGACCTGGCTCGCCGGATTCGACCAATTGTCGGATCAGCGGATGACTGGCCGATCCATCGCGGCGCTGCAGTCGCGAATTGTCAGTTTCGTCCAAGCTGATAACCCACTCGACTTCTGCCGCTTGAAGAAACTCCTCCCGGTGAGCCTCTATCGATTTGGTAAGGGGCACGATAACTGCGTCGCAATCGATTAGAGCCAGCAACAATGCACAGGCGCGGGGCGAATAGTCGCCCTCGAGCGTGACCACGGCTCCACGACCGATGCCCACACACTGCAGTTCGCTCTTCCAAGAGGCCACAAATTTGAGGATTTCACGATAACTGACGGAGCGGTCGCGCCAAACTATCGCAGGAGCGTCTTGCCAAGCGTCCATCTTCTCTAAGAGCCATCCCAGAGCCATCTAGCGCCTCCTTGGCGAAATGCCAGTTCTCCGCAAGGGTTAGCGGGGCAAATGCCACAACAAATTCCAGCTAGCGAAGACCACTTGAAAGAAAATACAAACATATAATTCTCTTGGCACTACACTCGTCAATTTTTTACCATTCAACCATTGCTCAAGTTCTTCTCGTAAAGTTGAATTATGGTCTCTCCGTGGCCCAACCCTGATCTCGAGCACTATTCCCGTCACACAGCCACAGACTAAAGGGGGTCTAAGTTTCTGGCTTCTGATCCCTTTCTATCTGAATTGATTCCCGGCACCATCGTACCATCCGAAGAAGCTGACAAGGCCTGCGGCTGCGGAGTGCACTTCTCCGCTGGGAAAGATCATTCGATTCATGCGGTATTCGGATCAGGTGTAAAAGCCACATTGAAGATTCCTTTCGTCGGGAAAATCGCTCACGAATCGATAAAGTCCCATCAGGATGAAACGATTTAAAAATGTACTGTCCTTAATCGCGAATCGCTCACAAAAAGTCTTTTTCAGCCAGGCCGAATTTCTTCCTGCCTCCAATAATACGGGCAGGATTCCTGAAGGCTCCTTGGAATTACCAATCTGGGCACGAACCTTTTTCCGTTCGAAGATAAACGGCGGCAGAAGATCGCCGGCAACAGCCCGCACCAGGTTTTGCTTGGAGCTTTCCTCTCGAACCAGTGCGTTTGGCAACCGTAGATATTGCTCCATGAGAAGCCCATAAGGCTGGATGATGTCCAGCCCGTGATGATTGAAAATGCCGATTTCCCTGTCTCCCGAATCCAACCCACGGACCAAGACGGATCTAAGAGCTCCGAACTCCAGCTTGGGCAGCGAATAAAACTCCTGGCCGGCGTAGTGAACAGGGGTGTAATCGGCGAGGAATTCGTTCATCAAATCTCCTGTAAGCAACAAGGGTTGTTTGTCACTGCCGGATTCGCGCACATCTCTCTCGATCGCTCTTCCCAGAATCTCGTTGGCAATGGCGCAATGAACATTGAAATCCCGCCAATCCTGGCCGTAAAAAAGAGCATTCTCCAGTGAATCCAAGATATCGCTTGAAGTGGCTGCAACAAATCTCGTGGGGATACCGAGATGTTGCGCCAATCGCTGCGCATAGTCCGCGTCCTCGCTTTTCCTCTGTCCTTCGTGCACGTAACCATATGTGTAGCTATTCACATCCGGAAAATACTTTCGAGCCAGCGCAGCGATGAGGCCGCTGTCCAGACCTCCCGACAAGCACAAACAGATTCTCTTCGAGCTAAATTGTTCCGCGAGTTTCGAGAACCAGGATTCGAGGTGGTGGCGAAGCTCACGGGCGATTTCAGGGAGAGGATAGTTCTCAAGTGCGGGCTTCCACTTCGGCTCTGCATATCGCCTCAGCGAGATAGTTCGTCGTCCTGCCTCTATCAACAGAAAGTGACCGGAAGGCACCGAGTAGATTGCCTCTATGGGGACTCCCTTTTCGATGAGCTGCACAAAGTAGTTGGCGACCACAACCTTTCCAGACTTGTGAATGGCAAAGAAGAGCTTATTGATACCCAGCCGGTCGCGAACTAAGAGGATCTTGCCTTCGGGCACCTGAAAGGCAAATGAGAATTGTCCACGGAGGTCACGGAGGGTGTCCATTGGAGAAATTGGATCAACGTATGGAGCGTATGATTCCCCCGCCCAATAGAAGTTTTTCACAACCAAAAGGTTTTCAAGCATTCCGACCTCTCCAACAGAACTTCGTTCTGCGCCGGAGTGGCTGTACGTGCTTTCCTCCCCTACTTGACCCGATTCTCATTTGATGTGCGGCCGCGTGGGAGGAGATAGTGGCGCCGATTCGCGAGTTGAATGGTCTGTTTGCAGTTGACATTCCTGGTCAACTTCCAGGCTCCCCTTGAACATTCATGAGCGCTTCGTAGATCTGTCGAATCCTCTGGGTTCTGGAGTCAGGCACGTTTTTGCCAAAACTCTGCAACTGCGCTGGCTCAAAGCCTAGTCTTGAGCCCCATGTGTCAAGATAGGTAGCCAGGTCCGGATCGGCTTTCCCGAGAGAGTAGCTCTCGCGCTCTTCACCGAGCAAACTCCAAATCATGGCTTCCGCTAGACAGCAAGGGACTTCTTCTCTAGCCAGCATTGGTAAGTTAACGATGTTCCAATGAAATTTTTTAAGTTTCGGTCCGAAAGCCCTGCGAATCCGGTAGGAATAACCAGGAGGAGGCCGGACCGCGCCACCCTCCAGGATGAGGATATCATCCCGCGAAGACAGAAAGTGTTCGGGTACGTTTTTGGGCTGCGAATCGTCCAGGACGAGTGCTCCCTCTCTGAAGTTTTTAGAATCAAAAATCACGCTAGAGGAACTCGTGGCCACCAAGACAATGTGCGCTTTCCTGACTTCATGGTCTAGCGTCCCCGTCGACACGGGGACTTTCGACATCTTCTTCACTTTCTGGATGGTAGGATCGAGGTCTCTGGTATCGACTAGAATGATTTCTTTGACGCCTTCTCTGGCGCTCATTTGAGCTAATCCGGACCCAACCGACCCGGCAGCTCCGACAACTGCTACAACGGCATCTTTCAGTCTGAGTCCAACAGAGTGCGCAGCCGCACGCATCGTGTTAATGATGTTGGCAAGCGTATAACCATGACCGGTGGTTACTTTCGCACTCGTTCTGTCAACGAGGTACTGGCCCCCGTCGGTCAGAGAAGCCAGCAATCCACCTAGGCCGATGAGCCGGCCATTCAATTTTTCGATTGCGACCACGGCCTCCCTCGTTTTCTCTCGCACAAAGAGCACTTGCTCACGCATCTTACCGGGCTTAATGAGGGGGAAAGCCAGCCAACCGGGAATCGGCTTATTCTTGCGAGGCTCACGTAGACCTTCGAGTTCATAGATAACAGGATAGGCATACGGGAAATAACTCTCCGAGTTCCCCGGAAATCGAGCGACAAAATCCTTGGAATCGATCAGCACGTAACCCGGATATGTAACGAACCCGTATCCAGTCGGCAAAGACGCTTGCAAATGGTACAGGTACTGAGAATCAGCAAGAATCGTTAGCTTCTCCTTTGTTTTCCCCACATCCCAATCTAGGTGCAGGGATGAAAATCTTAGCTGCTCTAGAGCCAGGTAATTCTCTCCGCCATCGAGAAGAAGTGGCAGTACCATCTCACAGATCTCTTCAGAGAGAATCATTTCTGTCTCGGCCCAGAGCTTGTCGAAAGCAACCTGTGCTTTGGACTCAGGATCGTGTTCCAAAAATTCGAGGATCTGGTAGGGGGTAGGGGCGGAAATACCTTCTAACGCCCCACTGGAAAACCTGCCATATAGCAGATCCAGATTCGATACTGCACTTTTGAATTGGCTTAAATCAGAAGAGAAAACTTTTTGCATGGGCCGACAGAACATCCAACGTTCAAGGTTGCGTTACTGTCTCCTCAGCCAGAAACCAAGCATAATCAACCAGTGCTCCAACTGACCGAAAGGGACTGTTCTTTTGGGAGAGGGCCCGCTCGTCCGCAAGCGTAAGAGAGAGCTGGTACTCAGTTTGTAACCGTTGTTCTAAGTCGGCGAGAAGTTGTACCAATCCGAGTGAATCGAGGACTGATTTAGTCCCGATCAAGTCGGTCGATTCATCGAGCGGCTCAGACGGGAGTTCACTCTTGTCTGCGAGTACGCCGTGCAAGCAAGCCAGAAGTAGGCGAGTAATATCAGATCGTTGCATGTCCATAATCTATTCTCCCCCTTCCGTCTCGCTCTTCCCGAACGTTGAGTCTGCCCTTGATATTCAGCGCGACGTTATCTAGCGCATTTTTTGTGCCACCCCCTTTCCGATCTCATCGAGGCTACTAAACCCCTTAAGAGCCCACGGCTTACGATTCAATTAGCCCTTTCGAAAACGCGGTAAAGTAACGCAAGCTCCCGATGTGGAGAAATCTTTTTCACTTAGGCTCCCACATTCTACCCGTCGGCCATGGCGTTGCGTTTCGTCATCGGGGGCTCTCTCCTGATACTTGTGAACCTAGCGAGAAGGATCAGATGTTAACCTTCGACGTGTTCGCTTTCATTCCCGTTGCAAGAGTCTTTGTGTTGTGACGTCGGTCACCAGCTAGTTCAGCACAAATCACATTTGCAGGCTCCTCTAGCCGGTGTAAAAATCCCCAAAGTGCCGGCTGAAAAATCCACACTCCTAGCCTGGCAAACCGGAACCCACTCGGCATTGAGGAGGTTCCGGAACTTGCTAAGGAGGCGAGACGTACAACAGCTGACAGAACTGCAACGACAAGGAACGAGCATTCAAGGGATCAGTCGACTGACCGGATGGGATCGCAAGACGGTTCGAAAATACCTCCTGCAACCGAATGCCTTGCCCGAATACGGGCCTCGGCGAAGGCTAGTGAGCAAGCTTGATCCGTTCAAGCCGTGTCTGGAAGAGCGCATGCGCGCTGGGGTTTGGAACGCGCAAGTGCTGTTGCGAGAGCTGCGGGAGCGCAACTACGCCGGCGGATAGCACGATTCTGAAGGACTGGTTGCACCCACACCGGAGTTCCGCACGAGCCGTGGCGGTGCGACGCTTCGAGACGCCGCCCGGCAAGCAGGCCCAGGTGGACTGGGGCCATCTGGGAACCCTAGAGTGCGAAGACGAGGAGCAGAAGCTCTGGGCCTTCACCTTCACGCTGGGTTACAGCCGACGCATGCTGGCAGAAGTAGAGGTGGACCAGAAGATCGGCACGCCGCTGCGGATGCACGAAGAAGCGTTCGGCAGATGGGTGGCGTTCCCGAAGAGATTCTGTACGACCGCATGAAGACAGTGTGGTTGGGGAGTGACGAGCGTGGCGAGATCGTCTGGCATCCGGTGTTTCTGGATTTTGCGCACTACTGGGGATTCACCCCGCGGTTGTGCCGGCCGTATCGCGCGCAGACCAAGGGCAAGGTTGAATCTGGAGTGAAATGCTTGCGCCGGAACTTTCTCTGCGGGCTGCAAGGACGCGACGGTCCGCCGGATCATCACGGGATCCCGCTCGGAGCACGAAGGGCCGACAGCAAGATCCTGATTCAGGTGCAGCAGAGCGCACCAATCGTGGAGAGGCGCTCCCTGCTGGCGTACGAAAGTGCTGTGAACGGAGGTGGGCGATGACCACTCCGATCGAGCGATTGCACACCGCGCTGGAGAGTCTGGGGCTGAAAGCCTTGCAAGCGTGGTTGGAGAACCTGTTAGAGCAAGCTTCCAAGAAAGAGCCGAGCTATGCAGATTTTCTGGACGAACTGTTGAACTGCGAGGTGGAAGCTCGCCGCACACGCTACCTGCGAGCCAGGCTGCAGTTAGCGCATCTGCCTTTTGTGAAAAACTTCGAGCAATTTGATTTCAGCTTTCAGCCTTCCATCGACGAGCGCCAGATTCGGGAGCTGCGTTCGCTGCGATTCATCCACGAAGCCAGCAATGTGATTTTTCTCGGTCCACCGGGCGTGGGCAAGACGCACTTGAGTGTGGCCCTGGCAGAAGCGGCGATTCGTGCGGGCTTAGGAGCTTACTTCATCACCGCGCACGACCTGGCGACGGACTTGGGGCGAGCCTATCGCGAAGGTCGGCCGGATCGCCGGATGCGCATCTACCTGGGCGCCGAAAGTTCTGGTGATCGACGAAGTCGGTTACTTGCCGCTCGATGATCTGGGCACCACGATTTTCTTCCAGTTGGTGAGTGCGCGGTACGAACGAGCAGCATCATCCTGACCCCGAACAAGAGCTACGGGGACTGGGGTTCGATCTTCGGAGACCCGATCATCGCGACCGCCATTCTGGATCGCTTGCTGCATCACTCGACGACCATCAACATCCGTGGAGAGAGCTATCGGTTGAAAGGCCGCCGCAAGGCAGGACTGTGCCGCCTCGGGAGCAGGAGCGGGCCGCGGCTTCGCACTTCTTGGTCTCGGCCTCCGTGGAGCCCAAAACGCGCCAAAAGGCGGCGCTGGGCTCCACTGCGTCCGAGGCCAAGGAGGCCCATTCATGATCTTCGGGGGTGGGGAAAATTCGACCGGCGAAATGGGGAATTTTCATCCGGCGTTGACACACATGCCATTCATATGCAACGTTCAGCCCGATGCTTGGTTCGTGACCCTCACAGTGCGAGTCTTCGCGACTGCCCGCATCCTTCTGGCCTTCTGGAAACGGCACTGACAAGCGTGCCCGATTGACGGGTGGTCTCCCTGGAGTGAGACTGCAGAACAAATGCCCACACTGGACACTTCGGCTCCGTGGCGGAAATTACGACCGCGGACCAAAGTTTAATTCAGCTCTGCTTTGCTTCAGGATGAGCCTTAGAGGAAAGTGGGGTTCGATAGTCCGACAAGACTCTGCGGATTCTTCGTAGGAGCGCACCCATAAAGAACAGCCCAACACCTAGCAAGAAGAGTTGACCGGATTCAGGGATAACTTGCAGAAAGCTCACAATATTTCTTCCTCAGCAACAGCTTGCACATTCAGTTCCAAAGACCTCCATTCTCTTTCCCTTTACTATCAAGAACTTGCGAACAGGAAAGCTTGGGGCCTCTGACAAATCAGGAAAGCAAAGTCGCATTATTCCAAAACTTTTCCTGAGTCCCACAGAATGCGAGACGCCTAGTCGAACGGACCGTAGGGAATGTTATATCTCGAAATTCAAAGACGAATTCGCACCCAACTTCTTGACGATGAGGCCGCAGAGTCAAGGAATTGAGTAACGACACTCGAATTGTCTGGCTGGAGAGGAACATGGCGAGATATGAGAGGAGATTGGTAGCCTTAGGACCGAAAACCTCGCTGCACTAGCAGCGAGAAAGAAAACAGACAATATGTGAAAAGTATTATCCACGGTGGGGATGACTGCACCTGTCTGCACAGTGCCATTGACAGAACAAAGCCTGTATTTTCAACTCCTTAAATGAATTCCCACATGCCTGACGACTTTGAGCTTAAGTTTTTACGATAACTTTAACAAAACAAACGGGTTATCGAAGGAGAAGCATCGTTTAGTCTGAACCTAGCGATTGGGGTTCTTAGGCAGGCAAAGTGCAGAAATCTAGCGAGATGTTCTGAGCCTGCCCAGGCGGGTTCGCCGGATAGCTCAAAATTAGCGCAATGAACTCGATCCCAAACGCACAAAGATTCATCTCCGTGGTGGTTCCTGTCTTGAATGAAGAGGAAGGTATCTCGACCCTTCAGAACAAGCTCGACCGTCTACGGGAGGCCTTCGCGGAAAGTGCAAAATTGGAGTTCGTTTTTGTCGACGACGGCAGTTCAGATCGCACTGGAGAGCTGCTGCGGTCCACCTTCGTCAATTCCTTCAACTGTCAGATCTTGACTCACAGCCAAAACCGAGGTGTGGGAGCTGCATTCCGGACTGGATTCGCCCAAGCCAGGGGTTCGATTGTCTGCTCCATCGATGCAGACTGTACCTACGAGCCGGAGAACTTGAGGAAATTGGTCACCCTGCTCGACACGACTGGCGCTGATATTGCAGTGGCTTCACCCTATCACCCGCAAGGCACAGTGGAAAATGTCCTTCCCTGGCGGCTTTTCGTTAGCCGAGTCTGTTCCTTGGGCTACCGATTGATTTCTCCGGTCGCACTGTACACATATACAAGCATTTTTCGCGCTTATCGGCGCGAAGTGGTGAAGACCGTGCCTTTTGATGCCGATGGATTTGTTGCTGCGGCTGAGATCCTGATACGCGCAAGCGAGAGGGGTTTCCGGATCGTGGAATCCCCTATGACTTTGCGCGGACGGAAAGTCGGCACAAGCAAGTTGCGGGTCCTTAAAACCATCCGCACGCACCTGCGTGTGATGGGCAGCGTGGTGTGGCGGCGAGCAACGCAGCGATTGCGAGGCACGCCCGGTCACTTTCAATCTGCGTATCACACCACTAGGACATCTCTGATTTCTGGCAACGTCGGACCCGTTGGCACGTCGGCATCGGGACTCGACGGGAAGGAGTAGCATCAATGGTCCGAGTCGGAGTAGTAGGTCTAGGCGCGTGGGGCTGGAACGTGGCGCGGAACTTTGCGACGTTGCGAGACTGCCAGCTCGTTGCATGTTGCGACGCGGACCAGAAACGTCGTGAGTCCGCAGCGCGCACTTGGTCTGGTGTAAGGCCCGTGGCAGAATTCGACGATCTGCTGAGAACAGACATTGAGGCAGTCGTGATCGCAGCGCCGGCTGTAACCCATTATCCTCTTGCCAAGATGGCTCTGCTTGCCGGTAAGGATGTTTTCGTAGAAAAGCCCTTTGCGCTCAACGTCCGTGATGCCGAAGAGTTGGCGGAGCTGGCCGATAAGAACAACCGGATTCTGATGGTGGGTCACCTGCTCGAATATCACCCAGTCGTGCGCCGGCTGCGGGACATGATCCAGAAGGGCGAGCTGGGACCCGTATATTATATCTATACGCAGCGCGTGAACCTGGGACGTATCCGCGGAGATGAGAATGCGATGTGGAGTTTTGCTCCGCATGATATTTCGCAGATTCTATTCATGCTAGGCATGGAGCCCGTGAATGTCAGCGCCCGCGGTCAGAGCTATATACAGAATGGAATTGAAGATGTGGTCTTCCTGAGCTTGTTCTTCGAAAATCGTGTCATGGCGCACATCCATATTAGCTGGCTGGACCCACACAAGGTACGCAAGACGACGATCGTAGGAAGCGAGAAGATGGCCGTGTTCGATGACGCGGAGGCAACAGAAAAGCTGCGGATTTACAACAACCATGCAGAAGCCCCCCAAGCGAAAAGTTACGGCGAGGCGATTCAGGTCAGATTCGGCGACATCCTGATTCCGCGCGTCGAGACAGCAGAACCGCTTCAAGTTGAGTGTAAACACTTCATTGAGTGCGTCGCCAGTCGCATAACGCCACTGACAGATGCCCAAGATGGTCTCCGCGTGATTCGAATCATCGAAGCGGCCCAGCGGTCGCTCGAGATGGATGGTGTACCTGTCGAAATCGAAGGAGCTTATGGCAACCCACATTCATCCAACGGCGCAAATCGGCGCTGGTACGCAGCACGGCCATAACACCATCATTGCAGAAGGAGTACGAATCGGAAAAGATTGCACGATCGGCAGCAGCGTGGTCATCCATGCAGACAGCATCATCGGCGACAAAGTCCGCATTGACGACCACACGGTGATTGGAAAACTTCCGATGAAGGCGGCGTTGAGTGCCGTGACAAAAGAACAACAGCTGCCTGCCTGTGTAATCGGTGATGGAGTGATTTTGGGTACACATGTGGTTGTGTACCGCGGCTGTAAATTGAACGACAGGGTGATGGTGGCAGATCTCGCTTCGGTGCGTGAAGACGTCGAAATTGGCGAGTATACGATTATCGGCAGGGGTGTAACGGTTGAGAACAAGGTAAAGATCGGACGACGTTGCAAAGTAGAGACAGAAGCGTATGTCACTGCCCTGTCAGAGATTGAAGATAGCTGTTTTATTGCACCAGAGGTTACGTTCACGAACGATAATTTTCTAGGACGTACGAAGGAACGCTTCAAGTATCACAAGGGGGTCACGATGAAGCGGGGCGCACGGATCGGTGCAAATGTCACGGTTTTGCCAGGGATCACAATCAATGAAGATGCCTTAGTCGCGGCGGGATCGGTTGTGACCCGAGATGTTCCGGCCCGAAAGATTGTGCTGGGTTCGCCAGCACGTGTGTGGCGTGACGTGCGGACCGAGGAGTTGCTCGAGAACCAGTAGAGAAGCAATGCAGGGATGAAGCTGCTCTCCATCGTCGGGGCACGTCCGCAGTTTGTCAAAGCGGCCGTGGTGTCCGCGGCCATCGAACGACACAATTCCCGCGCCAATGTTTCGACAAGGATTTATCAGCAACTGATCCACACCGGGCAGCACTACGAGCATAACCTCTCAGGGGTATTTTTCGACCAGCTGCCACTACCTACGCCCGATTATCATCTGGGAGTTGGCTCCGGTCCGCATGGAGCACAAACGGGCGCGATGCTGGAGGGATTGGAAAAGATACTCCTCCAGGAAAAGCCGGACATGACCGTGGTTTACGGGGATACGAATTCGACAATCGCGGGAGCATTGGCATCGGCGAAGGTGCACATTCCTGTGGCCCACGTCGAAGCAGGTCTTCGAAGTTTCAACCGCGCCATGCCAGAAGAAATGAACCGTGTGGCGACGGACCACCTGTCTGATTTGCTGCTCTGTCCCACCAACACTGCTGTGAAGAATTTGCGTCGGGAGGGAATCCTGCGAGGCGTAGCCCTGACAGGCGACGTCATGCTAGATGCCGTGCAAAGTTTCCAGCCACTGGCGGCACGACGCGCGGAGCTACTGTATAACCTGGGCGTACGGCCCGGTAGATACGCGCTGGTGACAATACACCGGGCGGAAAACACGGATGACCCGGAGCGCCTCGAAAATGTCTTGCGCATGCTGATGAGGTTGGACAAACCGGCGGTATTTCCCTTGCATCCGCGGCTGCGCGACCGTATTGCGAAGCAGGAGAGCGGCGGGCTGAGGCAATTGCTTGAAGGAGCCCGCGCGCTCCGAATCATTGAGCCGGTTTCGTATCTGGATATGCTGCTCTTGGAAACGAATGCCCGGATGATTTTGACGGATTCCGGAGGCGTGCAAAAGGAAGCCTATTTTGTAGGCGTACCTTGCTTGACGCTGAGGGACGAAACAGAGTGGATTGAAACGCTGCAGAATCACTGGAATCGCGTCGTAGGAACATCGCCGATAAAAATCCTGCCGCTGGCACAGAGCCTCTGGGCGCGGAATGGGTCGTCCCCCAAGGGTGCACCCAACCTGATGCAGTTTGGAGGGGGCCGCGCGGCCGACCGCACAGTGCGCGCGATCATAGCTTATTTGAAGAAGGGAGCAAAGCAATCTCGATGACTCCGAAAAAGATCTTGGTGACGGGTGCGGCGGGTTTTCTGGGCTCACACTTAGTTGATGGCCTGCTCGCTTCCGGACACCAGGTCACTGCAGTGGACAATTTGTCGCACGGGCTGCTCCGAAACCTGGAGGATGCCCATAGGAATCCCAAGTTTGAATTCCGCCAGATTGACGCATGCGACTTAGAAGCGATGCGGGCGGCAGGTGCGGGCGCCGAAGTTGTGGTACATCTCGCCGCCTTCAAGATCCCCCGCTATGGGAAGGCTATTGACACTCTACTGATCAACTCTCAGGGGAGCCACAATGCCTTACAGATTGCGAAGGAGCAGCGGGCGAAGTTTGTGATCACGTCAACTTCGGACGTTTATGGGAAAAATCCAGAACTTCCTTTTTCCGAAACAAGCAATTCAGTGATTGGGCCTTCGACAATTGCGCGGTGGTCGTACGCGGTTTCGAAACTCTACGACGAGCATTTGGCGTTTGCGTTTGCCGATACGTATGGAATTCCTGCAACCATCATCCGCGTATTCGGGTCGTACGGTCCTCGGCAAAACATGAGCTGGTGGGGAGGGCCCCAATCGGTGTTCATAGATGCAATCCTGCGCGGAGATAGCATACCCATTCATGGTGACGGCCAGCAGACGAGGAGTTTCACTTTTGTTTCAGATACGGTGGGCGGCATCCAGAGGGCTGTGGAAAACGACGCTGCCAACGGACACATTTTAAATATAGGAAGCACGCATGAGATTTCGATCTTGGACCTCGCGAAAATGATTTATAGGCTTTCCGGAGCATCAGACGAGCTAAAGCTCGAGTTTGTGCCATATGACGAATTGAACGGGAAGAAATACGAGGACGTGATGCGCCGCGTGCCGGATGTCAGCAAGGCCGAAGAACTTCTCGGATTTCGCGCAAAGGTCGGGCTCGAAGATGGATTGCTGCGCACCATTGCTTGGCAGAAGGCGATCCGCGCGACGGAACGCGATTGCGTCGAGGTGAAGTAATGGCAGAAGAAACCATGACTGAAGCGCAGGGCGCGATGATCCCGAGTTCACCGGAGATAGGGGTCGCGGCGCGCAAAAACCGTATGGCGGAACTGGCAGTACTCGGCTCAGTACTCTTTGCTGCAACAGGGCATCTGTTAATCAAGTCAGGGTTGATTGCTCTCCAGGCCTCAGGTGTGCCGTCGGGACTCATTCTGCGACTACTGCGCTACCTGCTCCAGCCAGCGGTAACCGGCGGTCTGGCGATCTATGCCATTGGTACAGTCATGTGGGTCTTCGCCGTATCTAAGCGCGACATCAGCTATCTGTTTCCGCTGTCGGCCTTGAATTATGTGGTTGTGGCACTAGGGGGCACCTGGCTGTTCGGAGAAGACATTCCTGACATGCGATGGCTGGGGATTCTTGTTGTTTTCGCTGGCGTGTGGCTGATGCAGCGCTGGGGCATCGAGGAATCAAAATGAGTTCAATAGCGATGTTGTGGGGCAGCATTCTCCTCGGCGGCGTGGCGCAGATTTTACTGAAGTGTGGGGTGGGCACCGCCCATTCATCGAGTGGCGACAATTCGGCGCATTGGGGGCTGAGGCTACTGACGTCGGGCTGGATCTGGGCTTGGGTAATGGCGTTCACGACCGCCACGGTACTTTGGCTCCTGGCTGTGTCACAAATGAACATTTCTTACGCCTTTCCGCTCCTGAGCGCGGGCTACGTCCTTGTGGCGATTCTCTCGAGACTTTTTCTCGGTGAAAAAGTCACTTGGAGGCGGTGGACAGCAATTGCGGTGATCTGTCTGGGCGTTATCTTGATTGCCAGGCATTGAGGATAAAAGAAAGTTTGAACGCGATGGATAGATTAGGGAAGAACGTGAGAGGGCGACATGTGGGAATTCTCGGCGGCGGGATTGCCGGACTCACTGCGGCGTTCTATCTCTTACGTGCAGGAGAGCGGGTTACTGTTTATGAGGCGCAACCGCAGCCAGGCGGCTTAAGCACGTACTTCGATTTTGGCCCGTTCCATTGGGACAAGTTTTACCACTGCATTCCGACGTCAGACCGTCCACTACTGAAACTCATTGATGATCTCGGGCTCACACCGGAACTACGCTGGCAGGAAACAAAGGTCGGATTCTTCACCGACAATGCGCTGCACTCGATGAGCAGCACTTGGGACTTTCTGCGCTTTCCCGCATTATCGCTTTGGGAAAAGTTCCGGTTAGGACTGGGCATTCTTTATGCGTCACGCATCCGTGACGGCAAGCAACTGGAAGCAATTCCCGTGTCGGAGTGGTTGATTCGCGTCTTCGGCCGTGGCAACTACGAAAAAATGTGGGGCCCCCTGCTCAAATGCAAGCTGGGCGCCTGCCGTGAGGAAGCTTCCGCAGCTTTCATCTGGGCCACTATTTTTCGCCTCTATTCAACGAGAGAGAAGAATGCCAGTCAGAAAGAACGAATGGGCTACGTGCGGGGTGGATACCGCACGGTCTTTCTGCGCATGATCCGAGAAATCGAGCGTATGGGTGGGAATATTCAGACCGGAGTTTCGGTTCAGGAGATTCGAAGCCGTCCTGGGGGTGGTTTGACGGTCCGTTCAGTCGAGGAAGTGAAGCAATTTGATGCCATCATTTCGACGGTTCCGAGCAAAGTACTCTCTAAGATTGCGCCGGAGCTTTCTGAGGAGTACCGTCAAAAACTCGAAGCGGTGAAATATTTGGGCGTGGTCTGCCTCGTGTTGGTGCTTAAGCGGCGTCTGACGCCATTCTACTGCACGAACTTGACGGATGAAGACCTCCCGTTCACCGGGTTAATTGAAATGACGAATTTGATTTCTCAAGAAGAGACGAAAGGCCGTCATCTCTTCTACCTACCTAAGTATACGGCTCCGGGCGATCCGCTTTTCGATGCAAGCGACGAAGGAGTCTGGAACTTGTTCGCGCCACACCTTCGGAGGATTTTCCCGGATTTGCAAGAACAAGAAATCGAGGGGCGTTTCGTGTTTCGCGAGCGGCTAGTGCAACCCGTCCCCGTGCTGCACTACTCCACAATTGTCCCGGACATGGAGACCAATGTTCCTCGTCTACTGATTGCAAATACAACACAAATTGTCAATTCAACACTCAATAACAACGAGATGGTTAAGATAGCCAGTCGTGCAGTACGAAGAATTCAGGAGGATTGCGGAGCGTTCGCCACGGAACAGGCCAAGGGGAATGACGATGCTGAGAAAAAAATGGCTTCTGTGTCTGATTTTGTTGCTAACCGCTCTTAGCTCGGGGGCGAGTTACGGACAGACCAACAATTTGACGGTCGTGGTGTTGGTGGACTCGAGAAATACATCCGGCTATAACACCAGTTCCTCTTCTCCCGGTGAATATCAAAAGCACGCTGAACGATATTTCGAGCAGCTTCAGATTCCCTATCAGGTGTTTGACGTTTCGAGCACTTCGCCGCCTTCGGACATCAATTCTCGACAACTTATCGTCGCTGCACACACCGGAATCAATATGCCAGTTACCTGGCAGAACGCGATACTCACCGCGGTCAAAGGTGGGACAGGGTTCGTCAATCTCGATTCCTCCACGGCGATGGGCAGTCAGAATCACATCCTAACGATTTTTGGGGCGAGTGGCGCAATTGCTGGGACGGCTTCCACATCGATCACGATACCAGCGGCGGTCCTGCCAGGTGGCTCGAGTGCCCATTACATAGCGGCTCTGCAACAAACATTCCCGCCAACATCAGGCGCCATCGTGTACACGTATCACGACGACGGCACGGGATTCGTTGCACCTTCAACCAGCACCCTTCTGGTCGGCGCTACTGGAACCGTGATCGCACAACTCGGTACGGATCCGCTAATCCAGGCGACTACATACGGGAGCGGTCGGGCGGTCAACTTCGGAACTCTGGATTACCTGGAAGCAAACCACTTTGGATTCCTGCAAGGCATGGATGATTTGTTCTGGCGCAGCCTGGTTTGGGCGGCCCGAAAGCCCTTTGTCCTTCGCGGCTACCCGCGTTTGTTTTCTATCCAGATGGATGACACTCTCACGGGATGGTCGACTCGCGTTCCTGATCTGTACAATCCGAGTTTTACAGGTCCGACGAACGCGGATGGCACGGGCGGACCGTGGAAGGTCACCGGCTATCTATATACGAACAACGTTGCGCCGGGGAGCTCAGATCGGGCCCCCGTAATCAGCGCCATCCGGGCTGGAAATCTTGAGGTGCAGGCGCACAACTTTGACGACGTCCAATACGGTGACATGTACTGGAATGCTTCTGCTGGCGCCTTGACTGATGCGCAGTGGCTAACCAACCTTGGCAATATTCAAACCTGGTTTTACGGAAATGGCGCCAGCGACACAATTCCGTCACTTTCGCGCGACTTGGTCACACACTACTGGGACCTGAGCAACAACACGGGCTATGATCTGTGGAACTCGCTAGGGATTCGATACATCACTTCCATTCAGAAACCGGGTTACCAGTTTACGGATACTGGTGTGAATGTGTATGGCGGGGCCGAACGACTACATGCTCATCATACATGGTTGTATGAAGTGCCGCCAAAGTTCAACGAGGATGCCGGGAACGAGAGCTTCCCGCTGTTCTTCGCCGACCCGAGCTATTCCGTTGGGAGCCGCTCCGGATTGCCAGCGCAGAATTTCTATCTCTTCACAACGCAATACCATCAATCCACTGACGCACGGGGGGACTGGACCTGGCCGAGTACGACGAACAACATGACGGTCGCGCAGAGCCTTGCGCGGTTGCAGACCTATGCCTGGAGCATGTGGTCAGCACTGGCGCCAGTGCAGATCTACACCCATGACGCGGGAAACTACGTCCTTGCGACCGTTTCGGACAGAGACGCTGTAATAACGCAAGGTTCGGCATGGTTGAGCGCCAATGGGGCGCGCCATGTGTTCATGGAGAATCTAGGCGACTACGTGTACGCCCGAAATCATTCCACACTAACAGGCGCTACCTTCAACGGCTCTCAAATCAGTTTGACCTACTCCGGGATTTCCGCCGATCCGGACGGTCATCTCGTGCGCACGCAATCCCTGATCTTCACCGGAGACAACGAGGGGGTGTGGCAAACAACGCCGGCCTTTACCGCTGGGACAACGTTAACCCTGCCTTATCCGTTGCCGACCAGTCCAGTACCGGCAATAAGCAGCCTTTCCCCAGGCTACGCGCAGGGTGAAGGCTCTGGTATCACGCTGACCGTGAGCGGATCGAACTTCGTTGCCAACTCGATCGTTCAATGGAACGGGACGGATAGAGCAACAACATTCGTTTCGTCGACACAATTGACAGCTGCAATCACAGCAAGTGACCTGCTTGCTCCCGGGAATGAAGAGGTTACCGTGATTAACCCCACGCCCGGGGGAGGGACCTCGAACTCGGTCATGTTCAACGTTCTGGCACCAAGCGGGTCCTTCTTCGATGACTTCAACCGGCCGGACAGTGATTTGCTAAACAACGGCTGGACGATGAAGTATCCGCCGGGATTTGCTTTGCTAAACAATCAGGTCGTAGATTTCAACACCGGTTCGATTGACTGGCACGATGCTTTGAACTATCGGCAACCGAGCGAAGATCAGCGTGACGTAGAGGTGGGCGTCGAATTCCAAATCTTGCCGGCGATGCCGCCGGGATTCAATCTTCCCCACGTTCACGCGCGCATTCAACGCAACACGGTCACTGAGGCCGACACAGAGGACGCCTACATGTTCTTTGTGGATGGTTTCCAAGCCGCACCGGGCCGCGCCATTATCGCCCGAGTCGCACCTGTTACGGGCCAACAAGAATGTTACATGCTGGCAATCCCCTTTCCGACATCCCTGCAGGTTGGTCAGCGTTACCGCCTGCGTTTTCAGGTTGTCGGCGGCGGTCCGGTGACTCTGACTGGTTATGTGGAACAGTTTGTGAATGGGACTTGGCAGAGCTTTGCCTCGGGAACCGTTGTACACAATGCCGGCATGGGACCCGTTGACGGACTCTTCTGCGCTGCCAACGTGATGCCCCCGCCGCAAACGAACGCGGGGACGACGGGCTTCGCGAAGTGGACGAGCGACTTCGAAGTGTTCGACAACTTCCATTGGACGAGCCTCTCAACCGCAACGCCGAATCCCATGCCCACAACGACTGGGCTTTCGCCAAATTCTGCGACCGCGCAATCATTGGGCTTCACGCTTACCGTCAACGGAACGGACTTTAGTCCAAGTTCGGTGGTGCGTTGGAACGGATGGGACCAGCCGACAACTTACGTCTCTGCAACCCAACTGACCGCCACAGTCGCGGCGACAAATATAGTTTCGTCGGGAACAGCTCTGGTCACCGTATTTACTCCGCCGGCAGGTGGTGGAGTTTCTAACTCGCAAGTGTTCACCATACTGGCGGGGCCACCGGTCATTTCTCGAATAAGCCCCACTTCGGGCCCCGCCAGCGGAGGCAACATCCTGGAGTTGCACGGCAATTCCTTCTCCCCGGACACGCAGGTGTTTGTAAACGGCGTGCCCACAGGCGCTCCTACAATCTTTAACTCCACTTGGCTGGCCGTAACCATGCCCTCGGGTACGCCTCAGACTTCAGTGGCGGTTACCGCAACGAATTCAAAGGGCACGGGAACTGCTCCAGGCGGCTACTTCTACGTGACTCCGTCAAGCATCCTGATGCAGGACAGCTTCAACGGGGATAGCAACGTAGTGTGGAATGCCTCCCCGCTTGGCCTTGCCAACGGATGGACGCACGTTACTGGTGCTTCCGATTATGCAGGTATTGGACACACGCAGCAGTATACGGGGAGTTCGACTTGGACGGATTACACAGTTGAGGCCAAGATACAGTTGTACTCGTTGAACGACTACCCGGGGGGCCTACGCGGCCGCGTCAACACGACCACTGGGCAGGCCTATGGAGTGTGGCTGCTGCCGGCAGAGAATCAGATCAATCTCGTTCGGACCGGGGGATGGAGCATCGACTCAACCGGCACTACAATTCTGGGCTTTGCGACCCAGCAGATGGATACGGCTGGCTTCCATTCGATCCGGATGGTCTTCACTGGGACACTGATCCAAGTCTACTGGGATGGTCAGTTGAAGATGCAAACCACGGATAGCACACTGACGAGCGGTGCGGTCGCGCTGGACGTCTCGAGCCAGCACGTGCAATTCGAGGACGTGATTGTAGCGGTAAACGGTGCCTTCGGCCCAGCAGTCACAGGTCTGACGGTTGCCCCCACCAGTTTTTCGCTCAACGGTCCGACCGCTACCCAACAGTTGACCTTGACAGCAACCTATAGTGACGGTACCACTGGAAATGTTTCGGGCAGCCCAGTGACCACCTACGTTTCGAGCAATACCTCGGTGGCGACCGTGAACGCTACCGGGCTTGTAACTATAGCTGGGACCGGCTCCGCGACCATCACTGCCAGTTTCAGTGGTTTTTCCGCCGTCGCCAACGTCACGGCAAACACGTCCATAGTGCCGTCAATCTCTCGCGTGAGTCCAACGATCGGCTCCTCAGCAGGAGGCACAACGCTTGATATTCTGGGCTCTGGCCTTAACTCCGGCGTGAAGGTGACGCTCGGCTCTACAACCGCTACGATCCTCTCGACAGCGTCAGATGGCTCCCGCGTCACTTTGCAGACACCAGCAGCCTTACCGGGAACAGTGAATGTGACGGTATCGAACACTGCAGGATCTTCCACTCTGGCAGGCGGATATACATATATTCCTCCGTCGCAGATTATGTTTGCCGATGATTTCAACTCCGGCACGCTCAGTAACTGGACGGCTTCACCTCTTGGTCTTTTCAGCAATTGGACAGCAGCGAACTACGTGGCGGCCTACAATGGCGGCGGCCCCACTCAGATCTACGCCGGGAGTACGAGCTGGACAAATTATACGGTCCAGGCCAAATTCCAGTTGTCATCCGCAAAGAACTACCCAGGAGGTCTGCGCGGTCGCGTCAACACCACCACCGGGCAGGCCTACGGAGTGTGGCTGCTCCCCGCAACGAATCAGATCAATCTCGTTCGGACCCCTGGCTGGAACATCGACTCAGCCGGGTTAACCATTCTTCAGACGGCTACAGTAGCAAACATGGCGCCGAACGTGTTCCATACTTTGCAACTCATCCTGGGTGGAACCCAGATCATCGTTGTGTACGACGGGACAGCGGTGATTCAAGTGACCGACACTGCTCTGACATCGGGTGCGATTGCGCTGGACGTGAGCAACCAGCCAATACAGTTCGATGATGTTTTGGTTTCTCCTTATGTAGTGACTCAGACCGGTCTCGCGGTGACTCCATCCAGCTTCTCGGTGGTCGGTCCATCCGCGACGCAGCAGTTGACGGTCACCGCCTCCTATAGCGACGGCAGCACGGCGAACGTCACCAGCAACTCTGCGACAACCTACGTTTCTAGCAATCCAGCATTGGCGACCGTCAGTTCGACGGGGCTCATCACCGCGGTCGGCAACGGCCCGGTGAACATCACCGCAAGCTTCGGTGGAATCTCAGCCGTGGCGAGCGGAACTGCGGAGGCAATCGTGCCTCCATCCATCACTCGGATAAGTCCAACGCAGGGCACGGCCGCGGGCGGAACGAATCTCGACATACTTGGCTCGGGTCTCAGCACGGGTGCGACCGTACAAGTCGGTGGTAACACTGCGACGGTCCTATCCGCTGCGTCGGACGGTTCGCGTGTAACCGTGCAAGCGCCTCCTGGCGCTCTGGGGCCCGCAAGTATCGTCGTTACAAATGCGGCGGGAACTGCCACGCTTACCGACGGCTACACGTACATCAGTCCGTCGACAATCCTGTTCGCTGATGATTTCAATATTGGCGCGCTGAGCAATTGGACGGCGTCGCCGCTCGGACTATTTACCAACTGGACCGCTACAAACCATGTGGCGGCGTACAATGGTGGCGGTCACACGCAGATCTACGCTGGAAATGCGAGTTGGTCGGATTACACAGTCCAGGTCAAGTTCCAATTGTCATCCGCCAACAACTACCCAGGAGGTCTGCGCGGCCGCGTAAACACGAGCACAGGTGCAGGTTACGAAGCCTGGCTGCTGCCCGGAGCAAGCCAGATTACGCTGTTACGTACGTCCGGCTGGAGTGTGGACTCGCCGGCGGCGACCATTTTAAAAACGGTGAGCGTGACGAGCCTGGCACCAAATGTTTGGCACACGCTGCAGCTCGTGTTTTTCGGAAACCAGATAAGCGTCGTGTATGACGGAACAACGGTCATCCAAACCAGTGACAGCGTGCTGATAACCGGGGCTGTGGCTCTGGACGTCAGCAATCAGCCCATACAGTACGATGACGTGTTGGTCACAGCAACGGATCCATCGGTCGTGTTTGCGACGGGCATTTCCGTGTCACCTGCCAGCTTCAATCTGTGGACCGGCACGACACAGCCGCTCGCAGTGACGGCAACGTACTCAAATGGCGCGAACCAAGTGGTCACGTCGGCTCCCGAAACTACCTACACGTCGGGTAACACTGCCATCGCAACGGTAAGTTCAGCCGGGGTAGTTACGCCGGTAGCTACTGGCACCGCCACAATTACGGCCTCCTACGGCGGATATTCGGAGAGTGTGACCGCAAATGTAAACATGGGTGCTCCGGCCGTGGCTCGAGTGAGCGCAACCGAGGGATCCACAGCAGGTGGCAACTCGATGGACATCATCGGCAGCAGCCTCAGCAGCGCTGTTGCGGTGACGATCGGGGGCGCAACTGCTACAACGCTTTCCGCTCTGCCTGACGGTAGTCGGATGACAGTCCAAGTTCCAGCGGGCACCGCTGGGCCGGCCGATATTGCCGTGTCTAATGGGACAGGCTCAGTAACGTTGTCCGGAGGTTATACCTACATAGCCGCAGCATCGATCCTTTTTGCAGATGACTTCAACTCCTCGTCGCTGAGCAACTGGACGGCTTCACCGCTCGGGCTGTTCAGCAACTGGAGTGCGTCGCAAGATGCTGCGGACTACAATGGTGGGGGTCACACACAGATCTACGTGGCCAACCAGAACTGGACCAACTACTCGCTGGAGGTCAAATTCCAGCTGTTCTCAGGCAACAACTACCCGGGTGGCGTTCGCGGCCGAGTCAATGCGACTACCGGGCAAGCCTATGAAGTCTGGCTGCTCCCCGGAACGAATCAGATCAATCTGGTAGAGACGGCTGGCTGGAACATTGACACACCCGGACTGAGGGTACTACAGACTGTCAGTGTGGCGAACATGAATCCAAACACCTTCCATCAACTGCAGATGATCTTTGTCGGCAGCCAAATCACGGTGGTGTTTGACGGCGTGACGGTCATTCAAGCAACGGATTCGACGCTCTCAAGCGGCACAATCGCGCTGGATACGAGCAACCAGCATATTCAATTCGACGACGTGATCGTCACGCAGCGATAAAGAAAGCATATTGGTCGAAAACAGAGAGTGACTGCCCCTGGGCGGCCACTCTCTATTTTCTTATGCGAGTTGGAGACCTGAAACTCATCCTCCTTGTCAAAGGCAAAAATCCTTTCCACCGTGAGGGTACGGTTCTGGCCGTCTGTGAGAAGTGCGGGTAATCGAGGATGATGGCTCAAGTGGGCACAACGGGAAGTGTCCACGTGGGGAATAAGTGGACACTTCGGAACGGATAGTCGTTAAGCGAGAGTCGCGCAGGCGACGTGCGGTGGCGGAGAAGCGACGGATCGTTGAAGAGACGCTGGAGCCAGATGCGTCGGTGGCCAAGGTGGCGCGGGCGCACGGATTGAATGCCAACCAGGTGTTTGCGTGGCGGCGTCAGTATCGGCAAGGGTTGTTGGGCGAGGGGCCGGCCGAAACGGTGAACCTTCTGCCGGTGCATGTGACCGCAACGCCGTTAAGCAAAACGCGTCGCGCGGGCCGTCGGCAAGCTGCACAGGGAACCGCGGAAGCAGCGGGCGCGATTTACGTGGAATTTCCCAAGGGACATCTTCGCATCACGGGGCGCGTGGCTGCGGAAGCGTTGCGTGCGGTGCTGGAGCGGTTGCTGGGATGATCGGGTTGGCGGCGGGGACGCGCATTTGGATTGTTGCGGGCCTTACGGACATGCGGCGCGGATTCGTGGGGCTGAGCGGGATGGTGCAGACGGCGCTCGCGGAGAATCCGTTTTCGGGACAGGTATTTGTGTTTCGCGGGAAGCGCGGCGATCTGCTCAAGCTGTTGTGGTGGGACGGTGACGGGCTATGCCTGTTCGCGAAGAGGCTGGAGCGTGGAAAATTCACTTGGCCGCAAGCGGCGAATGGCACGGTTTCGCTGACGCCGGCACAGTTGGCGATGCTGCTGGAAGGCATCGACTGGCGGCGGCCGGTGCGTAGTTACGCGCCGCAGATGGCGGTGTGAGCAGAGAAATTATTGAAAAATGATTTGGCCGGGAATTTCGCTTCTGGCACACTGCGTTCACGATGACCGCGCGTGCGACGCTCCCCGATCTCGACGCCCTGCATCCCAACGAATTAAAAGCTCTCATCTTTCTCCCAGCACGAACAGCTCCTCCGCAAAGAGGAGCAACTGGTTTCACGCGACAACGAGATCGAGCACTTGAAGCTGCTGCTCGTCAGGCTGCGGCGGATACAGTTCGGACGCAAATCGGAAAAGCTGGATCGCGAAATCGCGCAACTGGAGTTGCGGCTCGACGAGCTGGAAGCCACGCAAGCAGAAAAGGTCGTTGCTTCGCAAACACCAGCTGGGCCGCAGGAGACCATGTTGCAGCAACTGTGCAATCCATTCGGCATCTTTCTGGTCGGTCTTGCAACCTGGCACATTCTTGATGTGCTGTGCATTCGCGAGAACGACTGTGAATTCTCCGTCTAAAATATTCCAGACCGGTTTCCAATAGACACCGCTGGACTTCATCGCTAGCTGCGCACGCTGCCGTTCGAGACGGCCATCATCGAGCGCTACCGGCGGCGGGAAAGTTCGGTGGAAGAAGCGCTGGTGGAGATGTATCTTGCGGGAGTGAGCGTGCGACGAGTGGAAGACATCACCGAAGCCTTGTGGGGCACGCGGGTCAGCCCGAGCACGGTAAGCGAGCTGAACCAGAAGATCTACGCGCAGATCGAGACCTGGCGGAACCGCCCGATCGAAGGCCACCACCCGTACGTGTTTCTGGACGGGTTGTGGCTGAAGCGCAGTTGGGGCGGTGAGGTGCGGAATGTTTCGCTACTGGCGGCAATTGGCGTGAATGACGAAGGTTTTCGCGAAGTGCTGTCAGCGCCGGTGTAAAAAAGTAAAAATCCCCAAAGTGCCGGTTGAAAAATCCCCACCCCTAGCGTGGTAAACCGGAACCGACTCCGCATGGAGGAGGTTCCGAACCTTGCTAAGGGGGCGAGACGTGCAAGAACTGAACGAACTGCAACGACAAGGCATGAGCATTCAAGCCATCAGTAAACTGACCGGCTGGGACCGCAAGACGGTTCGAAAATACCTGCTGCAACCGAGCGCGCTGCCGGAATACGGGCCGCGACGAAGACAAGCCAGCAAGCTCGATCCATTCAAGCCGTATCTGGAGGAGCGCATGCGCGCGGGAGTGTGGAACGCGCAGGTGCTGCTACGGGAACTGCGGGCGCGCAACTACACCGGCGGATACACGATTCTGAAGGACTGGTTGCACCCACACCGGAGTTCCGCACGAGCCGTGGCGGTGCGACGCTTCGAAACGCCGCCCGGCAAGCAGGCCCAGGTGGATTGGGGCCATCTGGGAACGCTGCAGTGTGAAGACCAAGAGCAGAAGCTCTGGGCCTTCACCTTCACGCTGGGTTACAGCCGGCGCCTGATGGCGGAAGTAGCGGTGGACCAGAAGATCGGCACGCTGCTGCGGATGCATGAAGAAGCATTTCGGCAGATGGGCGGTGTTCCTGAAGAGATTCTCTACGACCGCATGAAGACGGTGTGGCTGGGGAGCGACGAGCGTGGCGAGATCGTCTGGCATCCGGTGTTTCTGGATTTTGCGCACTACTGGGGATTCACCCCGCGGTTGTGCCGGCCGTATCGCGCGCAGACCAAAGGCAAGGTCGAATCGGGAGTGAAGTACCTGCGCCGGAACTTTCTTTGCGGGCTGCAAGGACGCGAACCGCATAGCCTCACGGACATGAATGCGCAGCTGCGCGAGTGGATCGCGGCGGTGGCCAACCAGCGGGTTCACGGGACCACCCGAGAACAAGTGGCCGTGCGTTGGGACGTGGAACAGTTCAGCCTGCAACCTCTTGGCAGTCGTCTGAGCTATCCGTACATCGATGGCGAACTGCGCAAAGTGGCGCGCGATGCGTACATCGACTGGCAAGGGAGCCGCTACTCGGTGCCTTGGCAGTATGTTGGGAAGGACGTGTGGGTGCGCGAGCTGGCTGAGGAAGTGGATGTATTGGATGGCCGCGCCAGGATTGCGGTGCACCCCAGAGCACGACGCAAACATGACGTGGTGACTTTCCCGCCGCATCATCAGGGGATCCCTCTCGGAGCGCAAAGAGCCGATAGCAAGATTCTGATTCAAGTGCGGCAGAGCGCACCGATTGTGGAGAAACGCTCCCTGCTGGCGTACGAGAGTGCTGTGAACGGAGGTGGGCGATGACCACTCCGATCGAGCGATTGCACACCGCGCTGGAGAGTCTGGGGCTGAAAGCCTTGCAAGCGCGGTTGGAGAACCTGTTAGAGCAAGCTTCCAAGAAAGAGCCGAGCTATGCAGATTTTCTGGACGAACTGTTGAACTGCGAGGTGGAAGCTCGCCGCACACGCTACCTGCGAGCCAGGCTGCAGTTAGCGCATCTGCCTTTTGTGAAAAACTTCGAGCAATTTGATTTCAGCTTTCAGCCTTCCATCGACGAGCGCCAGATTCGGGAGCTGCGTTCGCTGCGATTCATCCACGAAGCCAGCAATGTGATTTTTCTCGGTCCACCGGGCGTGGGCAAGACGCACTTGAGTGTGGCCCTGGCAGAAGCGGCGATTCGTGCGGGCTTAGGAGCTTACTTCATCCACCGCGCACGACCTGGCGACGGACTTGGGGCGAGCCTATCGCGAAGGCCGGCTGGATCGCCGGATGCGCATCTACTTGGCGCCGAAAGTTCTGGTAATCGACGAAGTCGGTTACTTGCCGCTCGATGATCTGGGCACCACGATTTTCTTTCAACTGATGAGTGCCCGTTACGAACGGGGCAGCATCATCCTAACCTCGAACAAGAGGCTCACTCCGGCAAGATACATCTCCACCAGTGTTCTTCCACCGAGCTTTCTCTCCGCCGGTACCGCTCAATGATGGCCGTCTCAAACGGCAGCGTGCGCAGCTTCGGCACCTTCAGGCTGACTTCGCCAACTTTGGTGTGCAACTGCCGTTGGTAGGAACCCGCTCGCGTATCCTGGCGCGCTTCCGTGCGCTCGTAACGCTCGGCACGACACAAGCGGTCGGCTTCCGCATCCAGCATGGCGTTTAGCGTCTCTTCCACCGTGCTGCGCACCACTTCCCCCAGGTGCTCCTGAATCCTGAATCTTCCCTTCATCGATCTGGATTACCTGGCTGAGCTTGCTCTCCCCCTGTGGTCCCGCTAACCCCTTCTCGACTTGCTCCTGATCAGCTCCCGCTCCTCTGGTTGGTTCCATCCCGGCTCCTCTCGGACCTTGCGCAGGTCCTCTCTTTTACCAACCAGACCTCCACCCCTCCAAATGTGCGAAAAATAGCGTACGTTATCCACTGGAAACACTTCGCCGGGAAGAGACTGAGGCCGGACCACGGATTCTTTTCATGGAGGCTGCCTTCTGCAGAGTCGACCGCAGGAACTTGAATGGTAGTTAGCGATCGCGATTTTGCTTCGCCACTAGGAGAGACCGATAGAGTTGCTCCATCTTGGCGGCATTTGTTTCCCAGTCAAAATTGGCAGCTATAAATTTCGGTCCCTCTCGCGACATGGTTTCCCACAATGCTGGCTCCTCGATAAGCCGCAGGACGGCCGATGCAAGTGCCTGTGGATCTCGGGGAGGGACCAAGATCCCTGTGACTCCATCTGCTACCGCTTCCGGAATGCCTCCCACGTTAGTCGCGACCACGGGAACGCCAATGGCCTCCGCTTCGGCGGCTGCCACCCCAAATGTTTCCGACTCATAGATGGAGGGCATCACCATCACGTCCATCTGAGCAACGTATTCAGGCACTTTTTCATGGGGAAGGCGGCCACAAAAGGTAACTACATCTGTAATTTCGAGTTCTTTGGCCAAACTTTCCAGGTTGGACCTGAGTGGCCCGTCACCGACGAGGAGAACTTTGATTGCGGGATATGCCTTGCGGACAATGGGGATGGAACGCAGTAGATATTCTGGGCCATACTTAGGAAGCAGATGCTTGACGAATCCGATTACGATCAAATCCGTTCTTCCCATTTTTCGTGCCCGGAATTGCTGCCGGTCGATACCCCAATACTGAACCAGAATTCGCTGCTCCGGGAGACCAGCATATCGGCACGTTGCTTTTGCCAAAAACTTCGAAAGAGCCACAACTGCATCGGCGCGACGCAGAATGATTTGCTTTAAGAAGTGTATTTTCCGGGATTCCTGCGCCAGCCCTTGTTCTCCGATGACATCCGACCCCCAAACGGATACGACAAATGGCCTGAAGCGCAACAGTAGCGGAGACACTAATGGCCCCAGGTAATGCATATGCAGAATGTCCGGTTGGATTTCTCGGAGCAATCGCCGCAATGCAAGTGTGGACCGGAGAATCCATGGCCCACGAAATTTCCGATCATCCAAAATGTGGATCTTGATGTCTGAGAGCTCGATCGGATTGCAACGGGGGTCGCCGATGATACACGCCTCATGGCCGCGCTTCAGAAAGTAGCGCGCCCAGCGCTGGGTGTGGACATAATTTGGATCGGAAAGAAAACATATTTTCATCTTTTCATTTGAAAAGTCGCGGGAGCGATGTTCTGTTGGAATAGAAATTCTCATCGCCAGGGGAACATATCAGAATTGTCTCCTGGGCAATACTCGTCGGAGAAACCCAGAGGGCAGGATTCCCTCACATCCCCAATGCATAGCTCGCGTTGTCGATAAGATTCGAATCGCATATTTCCTCAGTGAGAGGACTTCGATCGCGAGACCGTGGACTCAGTAGCCGGCGGAACGGGACAACCGGCCAGCGCCATATTTACATCTCCCGATGTGGCAGGAACATAGACGAACGCGGAATCAAACTCGAAACAAAATTTGTAGTTTTTCTCGATGGCAGAGCGGAGGCTGAGACCAAGCGAGGGGTTTCGAACAGTTTGCCACCGAGGATCATTGAGTGCACGGTGCAGGATCACGAGATCAAACTGATGGTCGCGCATTGCTTGGGTGAGCGGCTCGGAAGACCACCCACCCCCCTTTTCCTGGTAGGTCAAGGCGGTTGGCTCCAATAATTCGAACGATGCACTGCGGGCTGCCAGATAAGAAATGTCGGAGAAGACGCGCCGATTACTCAGCAAAGGGACAATGTGATGATTGTCAGGAGGAATCTCCCCAGAAGCGCGCCAACGTTGCATATCAAGCGCAGGGAGCAATAACAGGAAAACAATGAGGGTAGCAAAACAAGACAGTGAAGAGGTTACCGGCCAGGTACGGCGCAAGCCAGCGAGGCCGATGGGAGTTAGCACGGCCCAGACAAGAGCAGGTTCGAGGTAGTGATTGTCACCGCCATTTGAAAGTGCAGTCGTGGATGCAAGCAGCACTCCGACAAGTAAGAAATAGATTCCAAGGAGCCGTGTGCGTGGATCTTCCAAGGAAAAGAAAAAACCGAAAAGGCCGAACACAAGCAGAGCGATGGCAAACCCGTTGCCCGCCCCACCCATTACACTCACCCAAAGCTCGTGGAAATACCCCACACTGGGAACACCGAAGTGAGCCGGGGCCAGATTCAGACGCATCATGCCAGGATTGCTGTGACTAAACCAGGCATAGGTGGCAGCGACCGGCGCCCACCAAACGAAACTAAAGAGAACTGCGTGTTTCCATCGCCGGGACAGGACCAGCCACAGAACGATCGCACTCGGGACGGCAATTGAATCATGCTTGACTAGAAACGCGCAGGCACCAGTCAGTGCGGATAGGACGATCCAGATCGCCCGAGGCTGGCCGATAACGAGATAGAGAGATAGAAGACAGAAGAAGAGTGCTGGTAGATCAGGCCGGGCCAGAGGCGCCCAAGGAATCATGATGGGAAACGAAACAAAGAACAAAGGCATCAGCAGCGAGAGACCTTTGCTGACTCCGAGGCGACGATTACAGAAGTACCCGAGCAGGCCCAAGCCCACAACAGAGGCCAGGCTTAGCCATCGTCCGAAGAGGGTAAGTGTGTCAAGATTGTTGAAACCAATCCGAGCGGCAACGGCTAAGGCGCCGTACCAAAGGGGCGTAAAAGTCGTCATGATGTAGGGGGCCTGGCGAAAGTCGGCGTAGAGAGGAGCGCCATTCGACCACCTGAGCGCGATGGCGACTCCCTGCGCCTCGGCGTAAACGTTGTCTCCTCCAACGGGTAGAAACCGGATTGCTTCCATCACAAAAAAAACAGCTGCCAAGCTGCTGAGCAGCAGCAATAGCCCCTGAAATCCGGCGAACGAAAAAAAACGACAGAAGCGTTCTGTTCTAAACGAATCAAGCATGGTAGCTTATCCCCCCACTGTCAAAGGTGCCAGTAGCAACGCTCAAGGCAAAACCCACCCGGAAGAAGCAGGCTAACGAGCCGGCCAAGGCGCAGCAAACCATAGCCCACGATACCTCTCAACATCCAAATCATGTACCTCCAACCCAGTTCATCGTGTCGATCAAACAAGGCGCGCCGTGCCTTGAGCAACTCCCAATACATCTCTTTGATCACTGTCATATCCCGGCGGAGGGCATGTTTAGCGTAGAATGCTCCCCGTCCTAAGATGTAGTTGCGGGCAAGCTTCGTCCGATCTTCTGGCATCCGTCGCCCATGGTCATGATGAACGAAGAGGGAGGGAACATAAGAAAGCTTTTCGCCCGCCTTCCAAGCTCGGTAGAAGAAGTCGGAATCTTCGGAGGAGCAAAACCGAGCGCCCGCGCCGAAGTCAGGATCGAATTGTCCGATTCGATCGATCAGTTCGCGGCGAATAGCAAAATTACAGCCGATAAACAGACTGAATGAATGGCCAAGCAACCCGAAATCGGTTCGATCAGTACGTCGCCGGATTGACATGGGCAAATCATTTGGATTGGCTAGTTCGACGCGACCCGAGATCATACTCAAATTGAGATCGGCAGCGAATTCACGACAAATGACAAGAAGCCAATCTGGCTTGGGCAGTATGTCATCGTCTGTAAAGGCGATGATTTCACCGGTGGCATGCGCCAGTCCTACATTGCGCGCACGGCCAAGACCAGGTTCGGCAACAAAAACCCTGTGCAGGCGCCCGAGGAAAACGTTCTCATATTCGGCACAGACGCTGGCCGTATCGTCGGTCGAGCCGTTGTCGATGATAATTAACTCAAGGCTGCTACCACTCGGAATCTCCAACCTGCGGATTGCTTCCAGAGTGACTCGCAATTTGGGGGCACGATTCCGAGTACAGATAACAATGCTAATTGCAAACGAGGGAGCATTGGCAGCGAGCAGCAGAGAACCCTGAGCATGCTGCTGCGAATGGCCTATTGCGTTAACGATGTTCGATCGAATAATCATCGCTCTTAGTCTGTGGCATCGGTTGACGTAATTGACTGGTCTTGGCCGCGCGAAACCAACCAAGGCGCCCCGTCAAATCAATCGCTTCTTTCCGAAAGCAGAAACTGATTGTCAGCAGGTACAAAGGAAGCAAAGCAGCAATCTGCATGAAAAACTGCAGCAGGTTGTTCGCATGCCACATGCGGTCGGCCACGAAACAACCTGCTGCGTACGGAATTGTAGCAAGAGCCGGTCGACACCACGCTTGCCAAAGATAGTGTCTAAGGGGCACGCTGGCAATCTGGCAGGCGTACTTTGGCCACAACAGCAAGTTAATCAGCAGGCTAGGGATAACAGTCCCCCAAGCCGCACCCAAGATTCCTATTCGCCGGACTAGCAAGATACTCAAGGCGAGATTGGCAATTGCCTCGCCCGCGGCCCATCTTGCTACGGGACGATGCTTATTGAGACCGTAAGCCACGCCAGCGCTCGTGTAATTGGCGATGGCAAATACCTGCGCCAAAAGAAGAATCTGTAGCACTTTACCTGAAATCCCGACATACTGCTGACCAATCCAAAGTCCGATAAAACTAGGACCACGAAACATCAGTGCAGCCTCGACCGGTAGCGCCAAAATGAGAGCAATTCGTGTTCCCTGGATAAGCAACTGTTGCAACTGATCCTGCCGTCCCTGCGAATCAAAGCTGCTTGCCAATGGGGTAAATGTCGTTGTTAGCGAAGAGACGAGCTGTCGGAGGTATTCGATTAAGCCTCCGCCGACGGCAAAGAAAGTGACGGCCTCGACTGATACAAATTTTCCAACGACTAAATTATCTGTATAATATACAATTTGTATACATAAATTGATGATGAAAGCATAGAAGCTATATGACCAGAGGGATCGCATAGTTTCTCTGTCGGGAGAATGGAGGGAAATGTGGAGCTGAGGGTATTGACGGAAGCACAGGGCAAAGAGAAAGGAGTTTCCGATTAGAACAGTGGTGAACTCCCAGATGGCCAGAGCAACAATTCCATGGCCGGACTGGAGCAGATAAACGACGCCACTTGTGCGGAGTAGGACTTGCCCGATCGTCGTGCCGCTCAGCTGATCAAAGCGATGTAATCCAGCGAGAACTCCAGCGAACAACCCACCCGTGAGGGTCACGGCCAGGCTCATACCGGTTGCGATGATGGCCCACTGCGCCGCCGTAACCAGGGTGGAAGGAATTCGGAAGATGCTACTGGCGACCTGCGAAAGGACTACGCTGATGACTATGACAATAAACCCGACTCCCAGTCGAAACCACAGCGCTGTGGAGACTGCTTGACTTGCTTCCGAGTGTCTTCCCGCAGAATGATAACGAGAAACGAAGCGCGTGATTGCGCCTCGCAAGCCCAAGTCCAACAGCCCCATGTATGAAATAAGAGAACCAGCAAGCGTCCAAACGCCGTATGCGATGTTCCCAAGTTTGTGAATCACAAAGGGGGACAGGAAAAAAGAGACGAGGACCGAGAGCGAGAGCGCAACCCAGTTCAGGCTCACTCCACGCGCAAGTATATTAAGTTTAGGCATTGTCTTGGGTCTCGCCGCCTTCGTGAACGCTCACAGTTTCTTACGGGCCGCGTGGGCTCTAGAAGTTGTACTGTTGACTCGGATCGAATCGGGGATCGATCCCCAACATTGGCAGGTTTCTGCAGTTGCAAAGAAATGCAGAGACCTCGCGCAACCAGGTCGTCCATCACGCCTGGCCCATACATAAGTGGATGACCTGGCTGATTCCATTAATGGTGGTAAAATCCTCACTGAACAAATACTTTTCTTCGATCTTGACATTAAAGTGAAACTCGATAAAAGAGATGAGTGAAACTAGGCCCGTCGAATCCACAAATCCCAGGTCGTAGAGGTTGACGTTCCTGCTGAACGCGGAATCCTGCGGTGACACTTGGAATTCGGTGCGGATGAATTCTTCTACAGCGCCGGCAATACTCTCAGATGTAATAGCCATTTGTTCCAATTCTCCCCTTGGGGTATTCCCATAGAAAGCGGTACAAGCCTGCACGAATGAAGCGGTTCAGGAATGCTTCTTCTCGAATCCCAAACACGTGGCAGAACTTGCTGCGCATCCACTTGGTGTCTCGCCCTGAATCTACTAGAACCGGCAGGATTCCAGTCGGCTCGTGAGATGTTCCGATCTGCGCACGAACCTTGCCGCGATGGAATATGAATTCTGGGAGCAGATCACCCGCGAGTTTCTTAACAAGTCTTTGCTTGAATCCCGGTTGAACTAGAAGCCCGGGTGGCAGATCAAGATAGCGATCGAGCATTAGACCATATGGCTGAATGAGTGGGAGGGCGTGCTGATTGAAGACACCAATTTCGCGGTCACCTGTATCGAGGCCTCGGACCAGAGTAAGCCGTAACTCGGCTATGCCTGCATGAGGCAAGGCATAAAACTGCCGGCCACGATATTCGACGGGAGTGTAGTCGGCGAGGTACTCGTTCATCAGGTCGCCGGATAGTAGCAAGGGAGGCCCTTGGGTCCCTGCCACATTTGCAGATTCGGCCTTGATCGCCGCTGAAAGAATCTCGTTCACGACGGCGCAGTGGACGTTAAAGTCGCGCCAATCTTGTCCATAGCAGAGAGCGTCCTCTAAAACGGCGAAAATGTCTCGGGATCCTGCAGGAACAACCCGGAGCGGAATACCGAGGAAATCGGTCAGGCGCCGAGCATACTGAACGTCTTCGCTATCGGTTTTATTATCATCTATAAAACCATAAGTAAATCCGATCACGTTGGTGAACTGGCGTCGCGCCAGCGCAGTGATGACTCCGCTATCGAGGCCACCGGACACGTTCACACAGATTGTTCTCGAGGCAAACTGATTTGCCAGGCGCGAAAACCATCGTTCAAGCTGCGCGCGAATCAGTTTAGCTGCAGCCTCGTCGTCGAAATTGTGATCATCATTCACGTTGCCGTTTCGCAGCTCGTGAAACCTGTGCAGGGTCAGCTGACGCCCAACAGAATCGATCTCCACAAAATGACCAGACGGCACCGAATAGATGGCTTCGAAGGGAACCCCATGACGAACGAGATCGATCAGGTAATTGGCCGCGATGACGCGGCCTGACTCGTGGAGTGCAAAGAAGAGTTTGTTGATGCCAAGCTGATCGCGGATGAGAAAGAGCCTGCCACCGGGAGAAGTATAGGACAAAGAGAATTGTCCTCGCAGCTCGCGGGCAGACTCGAGGCATGCGGAGGCATCACGAGGCTCGAATCTTGGAGTATAGCTTTCCCCAGCCCAGTAGAAATCCGGGATCTTTTTAATGAACTCAAACATGTTGAAAACTCTTTGTCTCATCGAGAGCCTTGGCAAAGGCAGGAATGGAAGAGAGTACGGCCTCTGGACGTGCGGTCACAGAAATCCGGAAATAGCCCGGCTCACAAAAAATAGATGAGGGCAGCACGACGACTCCGGATTTTGCCAATAGCTCGACAAACTGATACTCGTCCGGCGTCGGCGACTTGACATAAATGAAGAAGGTAGCCGTTCCGGGGCAGACCTGATACTTGCAAGCTGAAAGGCCGGCGCGAATTTCGCGCTGCAGTTCCGCTACTTTTGCGAGAGGCGGTTTGTAATCCAACAAGTTGCACACAGCACGTTGCATGAGGTTCGTTGGAGTGCAGAACCCCATCATGCGGACGCAGCGCTCGAGCTGTTGGCGAATTGCTTCGCGCTCCGGCATGGAGGGCGAAACGGCAACATAGCCGATTCGTTGGCCCTGCAAGAAGAGAGCTTTGCCAAACGAGTAGATGGCTATGCACCTCGGATAGCATCGCAGCGGGCTGTAAAAAGATTCTTCCGACCAAACAAGATGACGATGCACCTCGTCACTAATCCAATAGATCGGATGGCCGAATTCTCTTTCTGACTGGAGAAGCAACTTGGTCAGCGCCTGTATTTCTTCCGGAGAATACAGAACGCCGGTGGGACATCCGGGCTGGCTGAAGATGATCCCTTTGGTCCGCGGACCAATCGCTTGACGGATTTTCTCGAGATCAAGATGCTTATTCTCATTCAATGCCACAAAACGCGCATCGATCTCCAAGTTTGCAAGATAGAGTGGGTAATCGATCCAGCAGGGCGTCAGCACAAGCAACTCGTCACCGGTCTGAAGAAGCGTGCGGAAGGAAATATTAAGTGCAGCCATCGCACCAGGCGTCAAAACGACATCCCGAAACATGAATGGCAGCCCGTATTCCTGTGTAAGACGAGTGGCAATGAGCCGCCGGGTCATAGTGCGGCCGGCGTAAGGTGTGTATTGAAATGATAGTTCGCTGTCGTCGTCAAGAGCATGGCGTATGGCGTCCACAACGACATGGTCAGGACCTTCATACGCATTGGCATAGGAAAGATCTATCAAACGGGGCCCAAAACGCCGCCAAGCCTCGGTGTGGATCAGGTCGAAACGATCCTGAGGTTCGAAATGGGGCCTCAGTTCTTCAATGCTTTTCGACATATTCTTCCTTGATTCGGACACGATCGGGCTTCCCGCTGCTCGTCTGCGGGAAGCGCTCCACACAAGAAAACTTGTGAGGCCGCAGATATTCAGGCATCTCTTTCTTGCAGAACTGCAGGAGGTTTGCCAACTTAAACGTCGCTGGATCTTTCGGAACAATCACTGCAACCAACTCGGGTTCATTGTCTTCTCTAGGAATGCCAAAAACGACGACGCCAGCCACAAGTTTAGATGCGAACACATGTTCCTCAACTTCTTCGGGGCTAACACGGATGCCGTGCGATTTGAGCGTCTGGTCCTTCCTACCTACGTAGTAAAGATAGCCTTCTTCATCCTGTTTGACCCAATCACCGGAATAGACGACGATTTCCGGCTGCACAATGTATTCTCGATTTTGCAACGGATTGGGGCGGAAAGCCTTCACCGTACTTTCCGGATCACGCCAATAACCCAACGAGATATTGGCACCACGATGGATAAGTTCGCCAACCTCGCCGGGAGCACAAGGCTTGCCTTGCTCGTTGAGAACTAGGATCTCCACGTTGGGGATAGCCTTGCCGATTGAAGTAGGGCGCTTGTCTACCTGGCTTGGTGGCAAAAAGGTCGAACGAAATGCTTCGGTAAGTCCGTACATCAAAAAGAGCTCGGCTTTGGGGTGTGCCTCTCGCAGTAAGCGGACGGTCCCCTCCGGCACCCGGCCCCCAGTATTGGTCATATAGCGCAGCTTGGGAAAGCTCGTCTTCACAAACGGTGAAAGCTCCTGAGTCAACTGAAGCCACAGCATAGGAACAGCAGCCATGCCCGTAACGCCTTCTCTAAGTAGAGTGTTGCAAATGTCTACGGGAAACAAAGACCGCTGGACAACAAGCGTTGCTCCCGTCAGGAATGCCGTGAGCAATTGGTTTAACCCATAGTCGAAGCTGAACGGCAACAAGCTGATTAGTGTGTCAGCTTCGCCAATTCGAAGATAGTCGGAAATGATGTAGGCACCACTCAGCAGGTTGCCATGGCTCAAGGTTATGCCTTTGGGCCGCCCCGTGGATCCCGATGTGTAGATAATCATTGCTACGTCAGCCCCGAGTGTGGATGTGGGTGTGTAGTGGCCCTTTGGAGCTGGCGTCTCATCGATCTTAATAATCCGGTCTGCGCGCATTGCAAGGTCCGGAACGGAAAGCAGCAGGCGGCTTTCGGTGAGCAAAAGGGATGCACCACAATGTTCCAGGATGTAGTTCGCCTGCATGCTCTTGAGCACATCGTTTAGGAATACGGCGACTCCTTCGGCAAAAGACACGGCAAAAAGAGCGACTACAGCCTCGATGGAGCGGCGCATGAAGATCCCGACCCGATCACCACGGCGGATTCCAGCCTGGCGCAACAGATGCGCGTAACATTGCACTCGCTCGGTTAGCTCGGCATAGGAAGTTCGCCGGGTTCCGTCCACGACGGCGGTCTTGTCACCCATTGCGTGTGGGTGCCTGGTCAGAAGTTCAGGAAGGGTGTAAAGCATTCCAGCACCTCAAGTGAGTTGATCGTCATAATTTTTGACTCGCGGCGGAAGGAGCCTCTTCGGGACCTTTGTCGTCCGCAGTCGATCTCTCGTTCTTCTGCTCTGCGGAGGAATATGTGACGCGGAGTGATTTGCCGCCGCTGTCCACATCTGGCTCAAAGCGTCCCCCCATCGCTCTATAGAGCATCATTGCTGGCGTGTTCTCCGCCTCCACGAGCAGATAGATGTTCACAACACCTTTGTTTCGGAAATATGTTCTCGCGTGCTCGAAAAGTGCTGACGGAATTCTCTTTCCTGTCCGTCGTATGAATTGGGGAGTCCGGAATTCCGGGAGCACGCCAAGCGAAAGCATCTCTCCTTCTCCAGAGGTTCTTGTCTTTCGTGTGCGTGACCCCATAATTGTGAGTGCCTTCAGCACAGCAGCGATGCGTTGTGGATTGCGACAAATGGAAAATGCCAACACTCCTGTGAGGTACAGCCAGTGGTGACGGAGCCCCTCCGACATGAAGCGTGAGGGAATCTCCGTGTATGCGATGAATCCTGCCGGCGTCCCCTCGTGTTCGTACAGATCACACTGAATCAACTTGTCTTCCACCAGCTTGCGATAATAAAACTTCTGCATGAATTCGGGACCTAGCTGACACACAGGGCTCTGCGGGATGAGGGCAGCGTGCATCCGCGTGACAGCCTCGAGGTCCCGCGGATTCCTGGGATCCAATGGCCTAATTCCGTCGCCCATTTTGATTCAGTCCCTCAATATATGCGTTCGTTATGCTAAAGTTATAATCCTTCAAGTTCCTCAGAACCCAGCGCATGATTTCTAGTCGCTCTGGCTGACGGCGCGAGGACATCGGGTTGAACATCAACTTCTCTAAATCCTGCTTCTCCAAGTCTGGACCGACGTCTTTTAGATGGAGTAAGTACGTAATGGGTCCGCTGAATGTCTTCAATAGCAGATCCGCCGTCCGGAAGAGGAGCGGCGAAGAATGCATAACATAGCTCCCGTGAAATGGAAGCTTGAAGAACGGCATGCATGTGACCGGCAGTTCCCACAGCTGACTTTCGCCAGGGCTATAGATGTCGACCGATGATGGACGATAGACGTGATTCCGTCTGCGCATCTGCTCGAACGAAAATGGTTCGTGCATCAGTCCCAAGTTTGCACTTGCCTTTTTGCCCCGTTGAAGGACAAAAGCAACGAGAGAGTCATAAAAGGAGGGCAAGACCGAGCTGTCGTAGAGATAGCCTAGCTCCATGAGGATCGGAAGGGCGTCCGCTGAAATCGAATAGCCCGGAGCGCGGAATCCGCGCGGGGAAACTCCTAGCCGATCCTCCACGAGTTTGTGACAGGTCTCGATTTCCTCCCGCTTCTTTGCGAGGCTGAGCCGCTTAAACCAGCGCGGATGAGTCGTGGAATGATTCCCAATTTCGTGGCCACGTTCAATCGCGATCCGCAACCGAGCCACTTTGGCCGGATCCCTCAAGTCCTTCCCAATAACGAAGAGAGTGGATCGAACACCCTGACCCTCGAACAACTCCAATAGAGCGTCGAGTCCGGCATGAAATACATAGTCCGGACGGGCGGCAAAATCCTCAGGGCTGCAATCCCAAGTGACCTGCTCCAATCCGTCCATGTCTACATGGACAAAGCATACGTTGTCCTTCATCGCCGCACTCCAGAGCTATGTAAATTCGGACTCAAATTTGCGTGTTCGAAGCTAGCCAACATTGTCGGGTCTTGCTGTTCCTCCCGCAAGAGAAGGAGGACGCACGAGTGTGCGATGGTGCCTCTCTTGGTACTGGGCTCGCTTCTGTCGCCTAGAGTTGCCAAGCGGACCCCATTCGTCAACAAGTGCAAGCCTGCAGATAGACTGGATCGGAGGGTTCTGAGCAATTGGCTTACCATTTAGGTTCTTAGACTGCGCATCTACCTATGGGATTTGAAAGACCTGCGACTGATGTGGTGCACTTGCCAAGGGCTCCGAAACCGATCAAATATAAGTAAACCAAGGACCTAAGACAGTTCTGGCGATTCACGAGGCTGTGCGGGCGAATCGCCCGCGTGGAAGTCGTCGGCAGGATTGGAGCCTTTGGCAGAGAAATGGACATTTTAGGAAAAATGCTTCTGGGACATGCATTCACGATGATGAGCGTAACGCATTGAATACAAATAGCTTAAATGTGATTCCTGAAGGGAGAAAGGCACCGACGGCCACATCGCCATCAGCATCTAACTATTTGATGATTAAGCACTTAGAACGATCAGTCGCCCTTTATCAGCAAGACCTATTCTGACGCTGAATATTCCACACCAAACGGCCGGACTCATGGGACCAAGTCAACTGCCTGAGGAGCCGACAAGTTGAGCGACATCCAAGAAATCTAGATTCTGGCCTGCAGAGTGCAACATTAAGTCAACCCAAGGGCGAAACGGACAGAATTCGAAGTCACTCATCAACTGATTGAGTTTCTTATCAAGACTTCTGAGACCCAGGCGGTGTCGGAGGTGCGTAGTGGGTCGCCCGGGCAAAACGGGTTGGCCGGCATCGAGTTCCCACGGGTGCACGTACACGCAGACGAAGCGGTCTTCGCGCTCGTTAAGGTAGCGCATTGCCCAACGCGTATAAGAATAGGGCAACGCTCGCAAGTACGCTCCTCCTGCGAGCGGAGAGCGGTACCCTGCAAGGTCAATCACCGTCATGGGAAATTCAAGAATCTGTCCGCTGGCCGTCCGGACCCAGAAAGGTGTTCGCGGAGCATGCGGTATGCCATAGGATGGATGACGGACCGGATAGATGCTCGAGTCATATTGAAATCCAGCTTCTATGAGAATCTCCAGGGCCCAAGTACAAGCAGGAGTGATAGAAAAACTGGGGGCGCGATACCCAAGCACTTCCTTGCCAGTTACGTCTTCAATGATCGATTTCGCTCTTCTTGTGTCTGCAAAAAACTCGTCTGGGGTGATTCCGAATATACGCCGGTGAAGAAGGCTGTGGCACGCGATTTCATGCCCGGCGCTGGCAACTCGAGCCACAACCTTTGGCTTCTTTTCAGCGACCCAGCCAAGGACAAAGAAGGTGGCTCGACATTGGTGCTTCTCAAGCAGCTCCAGGATACGGTCCGTGCTTTCTTCAATGCGACTCGGATAGGAATCCCAATCCGTCAAGCGTACGCTGTCTGCGTAAGCGCTGACGTGGAAATACTCCTCTAAATCAAAAGTTAGGACATTCTGCATGACGCAACTATAAACACTAACATACACACAAGGCAGCGGCCTCTCTTTCCTAAGGTCTATACTGTTAAACTGTAATCTATGCTCTCTAGAACATTCGAACGGCAAGAAGCACGCGGGAACGGTTAGTGCCTATCTGTACCCCTTCTGCATTCTCTTTCTTCGTCCTGTCACAAGGCCGGAAGGAATACAGCTAGTAGTGCCCAAAAAGAATCGGATTGGACGACAGCAATTCCGCCGCAACTTGGCGAATTGCGATTCAAGAATATGAATCAGAAGAAAAAAGATTCGCCTTGAGTCAAGTCACGACGGAGTGCTCCGTCTAGGACGGTTGAGTCGATATGAAGATTCTGGCCTTTACGCATCTTTTTCCCAACTCAATCCAACCGCTGTGGGGTGTATTTGTCTACCAACGGATTGCACATATCGCCAAGCGGCCGGACAGAGATGTAAGGGTAGTGGCTCCGGTTCCCTACATCCCACGGTGGTTTCCCTCAAAAATGTGGAATAAATACAAACTGATCCCTCGCCAGGAAATCGTGGATGGCCTCGTGGTGACGCATCCCCGCTACCTGCATGTGCCGAAGATCGCGATGCCACTCCATGGCTTCCTATTGTTCGTGGGATGTTTCCGACACGTCGCAAAGCAATATCGTGAACACCGCTTCGATTGTATTGATTCTCACTGGGTTTATCCAGATGGGTTTGCGGCCGTTTTATTCGGAAGAATGTTTGGAGTGCCCGTTTTCTGCTCGGCTCGCGGCACAGATATCAACGTTTATCCTACCCTGCCTTTGATCCGGCCGCTGATCCGCTGGGCACTGCGAAGAGCATCCGGGATAGTTGCGGTCAGCGATGCACTGAAGCGAGAAATCCTCAAATTTGGAATCCCAGCAAAAAACATTACGGTAATCGGAAACGGAGTCGATTTGAGTCGCTTCAAGCAAGAGAATCGTTCGGAAGCAAGAAAAAGACTGGGTTTGCCCCTGGATGGCCGACTGGCTGTCGCCGTGGGATCACTCAATGAACATAAGTGCCACGCAATGTTGATTTCTGCATTTGCGGAAATCTCGGCTGATTGGCATGATCTTCGCCTCTTCATACTCGGTGAAGGAAATCTACGAGCGTCTCTCGAAAAGCTGGTAATCGACAAGGGCCTCAAGGGGCGAGTGTTCTTGCCGGGCAATCAAAAGAACGAAGAGCTAAGTCAGTGGTACAACGCTGCTGACTTTAGCTGCTTGTCTAGCATCCGAGAAGGTTGGCCAAATGTTCTACTGGAATCATTGGCGTGCGGAACGCCGGTCGTGGCAACGCGTGTTGGTGGCACGCAGGAAGTCATCGTCTCGTCGGAACTTGGAATTCTTGTGGAGCCTAATGCAGACGCGTTGGCAAGGGGCTTGGTAGATGCTCTGCAAAAGCACTGGGATCGCGATACGATGGCGTCTTACGCGCGATCGCGCACTTGGAATGAAGTTGCCGCAGAAATGGATGCGTTCTTGACCTCCCGATGCTGCCTGCATGATCCGTGATCCTTCAGCAGGTGCTGGAGTTAAGGCGTTCCCCCGCATCGGAATCCGCGCACCGCAAATCACTTCCGCAACACTGCAAGAATACCGCGATACAGTGCAATCTTGCAGCATTCCAAGAGGACTCGATCAAACCCCTCTCGTTCACGCTTCCGGGCATTTGGCGAAAGGTCCTCAATGTCGGCAGGTACCGCGGCCAACCTGAATCGACACACAGGTGGAAGAAGTTTGTGACAGCAAATGCGCACACGCTCCAAATGTAACCCTGAACTGACAATGAGGAGGGAACGTATCGCGGGGCGTCGTTGCAACCACCGACCTAATGCTTTTATCTCGCTGAGAGTACCGAAAAAGCGAACGGGAATGGGCTCGACGGACCACTCGGAATCGTCTAGACCAGCGAAGTAATGTCCTTCCAAAGGAGAAGATGATTTGGCGGTCTCGAGAACCCGAGTCCAAACCTGTGCATTTCGACGAGAGTCGCCCATTATCTCTTTGTTCAGGAGCCGAGCGATATAGGGTGGATCCCCGGTACTCAAAAGAACGCGTGGTGCCCATCCGTCACGAAACAATTTTGCGCCGAAGACTTTGCGGTTGGAGTGGCCGGCGAGGACGAAGATCAAGTCGGATTTGTCCAGTCCGTCGGGCTGGTCGAACCGCTTGCGCAGATGTTCGCGCAACATCGAGAAGACCTTCATGGAACTGTACCTCTTGCCTACCGATGCGGAATTGAGCCGCAGGCCTAATTTTATACGCATGGTCGATGCTGGAAACCTTCCAAATCGAAGAAAAGGAAAGGGATTGGACCTTGGTGGCAAGTGGTGACCGGCCCAATTTGTTTTGGCTGGGACGTCTGCATGGTCTAGTGGCAAGAGTGAATAACCCTCTTTCTCTTTAATGGCTTTCCAGAAGTCGCGAAATTGTCTAACTGGAATCCAGGTACCCGAATTGCTCGCACTTGGATGTGGTTTTCGTTCTATACTGCGCTTTTACAGGAGCCTCACAGGATGTCTCGTACGATCAGCGTGTTCGGCCTGGGGTATGTCGGCTCGGTCAGTGCAGCCTGTTTTGCCCATAAGGGCAATCAAGTCATCGGAGTTGACGTTAACCGTGGGAAGGTCGAAGCGCTAAACGCTGGACGCAGCCCGATCGTCGAACCACGACTCGAAGAGCTCGTCAGAGAAGGACACGTGAGCCGCCTGCTCCAAGCGACCACCGATGCGAAAGTGGCTGTCCTGGGAACAGAGATTTCCTTACTCTGCGTGGGTACGCCCAGCCAAAGAAACGGCAAGCTCGATCTGGGCGGCGTCGCAAGGGTTTGCGAGCAGATCGGTACAGTCTTACAGGAGAAAATAGAGTTTCACTGGGTGGTGCTCCGCAGCACGGTCCTGCCGGGAACAACAGAAAATGTTGTGATACCGACGCTCGAAAAAGCTAGTGGGAAGAAAGCTGGTAGAGATTTTGGCGTGTGCTTTCATCCCGAATTTCTTCGCGAGGGCACTGCAATCACAGATTTTTTTGAGCCGACTTTCACGGTCATTGGCATTCTTGCCGATTCGGAGACCAGCGTTTTACGGGAGATCTATGATTGGGCCCCGGGAAGGTTTTATGAGACTTCGCCGGCTACAGCTGAAATGGTGAAATACGTCTGCAACGCCTACCATGCCGCAAAAATAGGCTTTGCCAATGAGATCGGAACGCTTTGCCGCGAAATGCGCTTAGACACACAGACAATAACAGAAGTTTTCCTGAGTGATACGCGGCTTAACGTATCGGCGGCGTACTTGCGACCAGGCTTTGCTTTTGGCGGATCGTGTCTTCCAAAAGATCTTCGAGCACTGACCTACCGCGCAAAGGAACTCGACCTGAGGCTTCCGCTGCTGGAAGCACTAATGCCAAGCAATGTTGAACATATTGAACGTGCCGTCGAATCGATATTGCGCACGAATAGGCGAAGAGTCGGCATGTTGGGCTTGAGCTTTAAGCCCGGCACCGACGATCTCCGCGAGAGTCCCTTGGTCCACCTGGTAAAGCGGCTACTGGGCGAAGGATGCGAATGCCGAATCTGGGATGAAAATGTTTCACTCGGGCGAATTATTGGCTCGAACCGTCAGTTTATTGAGGATACGATTCCGCACATTGGTACGTTGCTTTGTTCGACTCTCGAGGAAGCAGTTGAATCGGCGGAAGTTGTAATACTCGGAACAAAACTAGCTGATCGAGAACATTTTGAACGCCACTTGAAGCCTGAGATGATGGTTTTGGATCTCGTGAATCTGGACAAGCAACGGCGGGTGCGGAACCACCCATTTTACGAAGGGATCTGCTGGTAATCAACGCGTGAGAGTTCTTTGGATTAAATCTGGTGGTCTCGTTCCGCTGGATACGGGCGGAAAAATTCGCAGCTTCAATCTTTTGAAGGAACTCGGGAAGAAACACGATGTGACATTGTTTACCTTCTACGGCGCGCAGGCGAATGACGCGCATTCCACCCTGAAGCAGTATTTTTCGAAGGTAGTTCATCTCCCGGTTTCTTTGCCGGCACAGCGCGGCGTTGCAGAAACGCTGAGTTATGTGCGCAACCTCTCGACTCTGCAGCCCTATTCGCTTTCTAAGTACGCAGTACCAGAAGCCGCAAAAGTACTGCGCAAACTGCTTATGGAAGATCATTACGATGTGCTGATCTGTGATTTCCTGTTTTCGGCTCCGATTATACCGTGGGATTTACAAGTGCCAAAGATTCTCTTCACCCATAACGTCGAAACACAGATTTGGGAACGACATTATGAGGTCGCTCGGAATCCCGTATGGAAGGCGGTGACTTGGCGAGAATACCGCACCATGGCACGGGCCGAGCGGCGCTTCCTGGATATGGCTGACCATGTCCTCACAGTTTCTGAGAATGATAAAAAACTCTTCAGTAAGTTTCTGTCTCCCAAAAATATCACGGTAATCCCCACGGGGGTGGACACCGAGTACTTTTATCCTTCGCAGCAATTGCCCCAAGCGAATCGCCTTGTGTTCACAGGTTCAATGGATTGGATGCCCAATGAAGACGCCATTCTCTACTTCGCACAGGATATTTTCCCTCGTATCCGGAGGGAAATACCGAGCACCACCCTGTGGGTTGTGGGGCGGCGCCCTTCCACAAAGTTGCAGGCCTTGGTAACCGAAAGCAGCGGCGTGCATGTGACAGGTACGGTGGAAGACATTCGCCCTTTCGTATGGGATGCGGCGGTGTACGTGGTGCCGTTGCGCGTGGGAGGAGGAACACGGATCAAAATCTTTGAAGCAATGGCCATGGGGAAACCGGTTGTTTCAACCGCAGTGGGTGCCGAGGGCCTACCCGTGGAGCACGGCAAGGATATTCTATTGGCGGAAAGCCCCCAGGACTTTACACTCCAGGTGGTCCGACTGCTCCGTGAAGAAGAGCAGCGGGACAAGCTCGGACGGGCTGGACGAGCCCTCGTTGAGCACAATTTCAGCTGGTCAGCCGTTTCTGCCACATTTGACGAAGTATTCGCGAAGTTGATGGCGGATAGTCACCTACTTACGAAAGTACGAGTCACTCTCGAACCGAAGACGCCGGTTTTCGCAAAACGACAATGAGGTTTGTGCGCAAGCCACGGAGTATCTCCCATCGCAGCAAACGAATGAAGGCGAGTTCTAGAATCACAAACGGTCCCAGCATCATTGTCTGCGCTGACGATTCCACGAATGACACTGCTGCGCCTTCAAAGCCATTTTGCTGCGCAAGCTCCTCGATTTTCGCCTTCGAATTCATCCGATAAAAGGTGGGAAAGATGTCCCCTTCCTCCCTTCCTTGCAGGAAACGCACAAGCCACACTTTAGCGCGCTGGGGCAGGAGCCGAGCCGCCAGCGTCGTATAACCCCATTTGTTGGGCGTATGGAATAGAAACTTCCCGCCTGGTTTGAGGGTGCGGTTTACCTCTATTAGCAGATCGACCGGCCGTGCGACATGTTCGATCACCATGTTGGCAGTAATCAGGTCGAAGGCCTCATGGCAAAACGGAAGGGCCTCGATGTTACCGGCTACGAGGTGCCGAGTCAGATCATTTTTCCGTAAACTGGGAGCGTCTGCATCGATACCAACAAAGAGCTGGGGCTTCCGTAACAGTTCTTCTTCGTCTTCCTGACTCGATGGCATCCAATCGGGAAGGAGTTGGTGACCGCAGCCCAAGTCCAGCCAGGTGCCCCCGGGCGGGGAATACGTAGTGAGGGCCTCCCGGTATGCGTACTGAGAATTTATAAGACCGGGGGCCAGAACTCTCTGCACAGCCGAGTAGAATTTGTACAGACGCTCCCGTATGGTGGTGGAATTCATGACGGGATCATGGCAGGCAGCGGGCGATTCTCGGTCCTAACAGACGAGTGATAGATAACGGAAGCTTTTGCCACATGCGGATTGCCAATTCGTACTTGGGATTTGACGGATTGATCTCGGGTAAAGTGTTTCCATCGGCCAGCCAGTAGTCCCAATGGAGGGGAACCGTTTGGCCTCCCCACTGTAATTTGAAGGAGTGCGTGCCCGAACCGACCGTCGAGCGCCCAAAATCGAACAGCCGGTAGCCTTGCCGTGCAGCGAAACAGAACAGATTCCAGTACAGATACATGTTTGGTTTCAAAGAGAGAGTATCGCGTACCGAAGAGCTCCACACTGCCTCAACACGGTCACGAAAGCCGATCAGAAAAGATACCGCGACGGGACGCCCCTGGTGTCGGACAACGCACAGATGCGTATTCTGCGGAAACGCTGAAACAATTTCTTTGAAAAATAAGGGGCTATAGGCGGGCGTTCCGAGGTCGCGCATGTTTTGCGACCATACGGAATAAAACTCGCGCAAAAGATTGCTCCCACCAAATTCAGAGGTCATTCCGAAGCTCATGGACTTGCGAATCTTAGTCCGGATCTTGGTGTCCAGAACCTTCCACATCTTGTCGGTATCGGGGTCAAGTGAGAGTACCACAGTCACTTTGTTCGTCCGCGCCGGAAGACCCAATCCTCGATCCGCTGGATGCCGCAGTTCCAGGTGTTTCGCTCTCGCCTGGCGCGCCACTAGGATGGCTGCCTCAAGCAGACGACGCTGTGCGTCCGGTGAGTCCGCAAGTATTCCCCCGGCGTTCAGGAAGGGCATCGAAGACACAAACGTGCCGAATAGCCGACTCTTCTGGATGACCATCGGAAGCACTCCATGTACGACACCGTCTTCTTCTGCAAGAAGATAAGAGGTTCGCCAGCCGAAACTGTTCTCGATAACCTGCTTCCAGTTCCAAGAATGGCAATAGGTGGCTGCGGGATTTGCAGCGACAAATGAGTCCCAGCGTGTCGCCTCCGACGAAGTTTGACAGTGTGAGATATTCATTGTTTGTTTAAATCTTATCCTGGGTACTCTCGCGCGGGGGTGTCCATGTGGCAGAGAGATCTCCACGCAAACACTTGATGCAGCCGATGAATGATGCCATATTTACGAGACAGAAATAATACGCGAGAGAGAAGGGTTTCCACGCTATGCGGCTACTCGGAATGATCCATCCTGCGGCCGCCGTTGCGTAAAATGCTACCTGGACGACAACGGCGACTCGATACAACGGCAACGGCCACAGAAGCAGCGAAATCACAAAGAGGATGAGGAGGAAGAAAGGCACCAACCAGCGAAGTAACTTGTGGGAAATAAGAAGTAGCCAGTGACGAGGGTTTCGAAGGGGATTCAGAACCCCGGGCACTCGGCGAAGAGCGTTGAGACTCCGGCTGATGATGCGGACCTTGCGGCGAAACTCCTTCTCAAAACTCTCGGCCGTGTCTTCGTGACTCACCGCCGCGGGCTCGAAGACTCCGCAAAAGCCACTATCAATGATCTGGAGCGGATTCATGAAGTCATTGATGTCCGTCGACCGTAATGGGGAGTAGAGCTCGCGTCGGATCGCGTAGATCGCGCCATCTCCGCCCACGACGGACTCGAACGAGGATTCTTTTCTTTTCATCCACGTTTCTAGCTTCCAGTACAGCCCTTCCGCTTCAGCGGAAGGCGTTGGCGAGCTCTTATCCATGTAGCGTGCATTGCCTACCACGTAGCCCACCCGAGGAGAAAAAAAGTGGTGCACAAGCTGCCGGATAGAGTCCGGCTGGTATATGGCATTGGCGTCAGAGAAAACTAGAACATCACCATGAGCCTCTGTCACCCCCAGGTTCAATCCCGCACTCTTTCCCAGCCGTTGGTTTTGGCGAACCAGATGCACGCCTCTATCTGCGAATCTATGTACTATGTCGTCAGTCCCATCATTTGATGAATCTGATACTACAATGACTTCAAGCTTGTTAACAGGATAGTTAAGCGAAAGAGAGTTTTCCAGTTTAGTAGCAATGACTGGACTCTCGTTATATGCGGAGATCAGAATCGACACGGAGGGCTCGAAGCTATCTGCAGATTCAGAGACACGCGGGAAGTACTTCGCCAGTAATCCAAGCAAAAGCGGGTAGCCAAGATATACATACCCCACCATTGCAGCGCAGACCCAGAACAGCGTTTCCAGCAGAAATGTCATAGCCATGGAAGAGCGGCGCGGAGGCTCCTCGACTCAATTCTTTGCCGTTGGATGACCGACTGCAACCTTTAAGGAACCATCCTCCGGATCGCGGTAACTGACGTAGATGGTGTCATCCGCTGCAATGCCGAGAGAACTGTAGCGGTAAGCGTCCTGCCCCCTCATTGCAACCAGCTGGAGGTGCCAACGAGTGCCATCCCAGTACGCATGCTTCAAGGCGCCGCCGTCGTCGTAACTAACATGTGGGTGCCCTTGGTGGTCGAGAGCCAGACTGCTCCAGTAGCCTACCCATCCGCCGAGCCAAGCGATCTGGTCTACTTTCTGAATGAACCAGCGATCGCCTTGTTGCTCCGCATAGCGGAGTTCGTGCTCCTCGTAATAGCTGACGTGCAATTTACCTTGAGGATCGATGCACATCGAGTTGCCCATGCCGCGTACACCCTTCTCCAAATCGACACTCAAGACATCAATGAAGCTCGTCTCCCATTCCTTCCCGTTCCATTGCGCAAGCTTTAGTTGGCCAGACGGGAATAGGCTGTAACTGATTGAGGGGATTCCCTTCGCGTCAACGACAAGTGAGCTCCACTTGCCGGCTTCGCCATCAAAATCAACGGTGCGAGCAAGCCACGCGCCGTTCTGCAGTGTTGCAGATCTCAGATGATAGTAATTCGATCCGTCATTCGAACGTGTCTGGTACCACGAAATGAAGGGAGTACCATCTGGAGCGATGGCTAAGGAACAGGTGTACTCTTTCGTTCCACCAGGTGCAATCTCCTGAATGAGCCACCGCTGTCCATTGAAGCGCGCATACTTGAGCATTGTCCGCGGCGTATAGCAAATGAGGGGGTTACCCTGAGTATCTAGGATGAGATGAGTAGAGAATTCCTGCTGGTTGCGATCTATCTCCGACGTAAACCATCGGCCGGATGCATTGGAACGGAATGCATATTTCAACACATAAGAATCACCGCCAGCGTAGGAAACATGTACATTGCCCTGGCTATCGACGGCCAGCGAAGTGAACCTTGCGGAAGTGTCCACCGTCTCGGTGCTCCATTTCCATTCTTGTGCGCGCAAGACCAGCGGGCAGGAAAACAGAAGAGCTAAGGCTAGACAGGCAGTTCGTGACCGCACTTTCCTCTTTGGTCGATCGGGCCACACCGTGCTCATCTTTCCATCCGTTCCTTTCCCGAGGGGAACAGTCTCTCGCTGCAGAGCATTCACCCCTGTGCTCAAGAGAAGACCCCTTCGGGTTCAAATTCCGGCGTCTCAGCCAGTTTCTCATGGGAACCATTGGGGGCGGCGAATTCAATCTCCTGCCGGAAGAGCAACTTGATGCAAATCGTGAGACCGATAACTTGATAGATGAGATCGAAATAGGCAAGCCCCAGGAATGCACCACTGACGAGGTAGCCCACTAGAGCCACCTCAATCATGTGAGTATAGTTCTCCACCCAGCTTGGAGCTTGGAATCGTCTGCCCTGTCTTCGAATACTTCGGAGCGACGCGATACAGCTTGCAATCAGCCCCAAAAAGAGAACCAGGCCTACAAATCCTTGATCCGCCATGAGCTGAAAATAGATGCTGTGCGGTCCTGTCGACTTAAATCCCCCGGGAAGCGGCGCAGTCTGATAGGCGGAGAATAGGTTTTCATCCGGGAGCGCGTCGAAGCCTGCTCCCGTAATCGGATAGTCCTGAACGAGCCTCCATGCAGTGCCCCACGCGACAATTCGCTGCCGCGCGGAGTCATCAAGGTTGCCCTCAGCAAAGTTGTTCATGCGTGACGTCCACTGCTCAGGGGCAACCGCGAGAAACGCCACCGCAGCAACGATTAGCAAGGAAAACCCAAGGGCTTTACGGCGGGCCTTTATGCAAATCATAACAATGACGGCGGTCAATCCCAGGAGTCCTCCGCGCGAGTAAGTTAAGACTACGGAAATGACCGATGCGGCAAACATGAGGTAGAAGAGTTTTCGAATCTTGGGGTTCTTTTCTTCTCTCGCGAGAAAAAAGAGCATGGGCAGAGCCATGTTTAATGCTAGACCAAAGCCATTGTTGTCCGCCAAGAATGAGTCGGGAGGGCCCCAGACGCGTTCCTCACCGCTAGTCCGGGCTCCGAACAGAGAAGCTTTCAATGCCAGGACACCAAAACAAGAAGCCGTGAGCAAGAGCAAGTAATGTAGTTTCTTCGCCGAGGTCACCAGCAAGATCATCACGAACACCATTAGAATGTTCTTGCTAACACGCACTAGTTCATTCATCCCATCATCCACATGGCCCACGAAGCGTGGTACCTGGGTGGCTACCAAGTAGGTGAACGCGAACCAAATCCACACCATAAGAAGAAGGCTCGTCTCACGTGCTGCGAACGGATTCTTTATCTTGCGCGCAAAAATCAGCCCCACGAGCGTAGGGATGGCCACGATTTGCGCAACGGGGAGATAGTAGTATGCGCCCCAGGTGTATCGATGCGGATTGAAATAGGCAACCCAATACCACATCAAGACCCCAAAGTATGGATAGACGAGACAGACAGGTACGGACCCGAAGATTATGATTAGTAGGAGTGCGGTACGCATCGTCTTCTCCAACTAGCGGACTATTTCTTGAGACCCGTGAGTGGACCGCCTGAAGGCAACATGTCGGCTGCTCGAAACTCCTGAGTTTGATGCCGCCTCGGCATGAAGGATGTGCTGGTTCAGTTGGAACGCGAACATGGCCAAGGAACGCTCATCGCCGGCGGAGACGCGAAGCAATCCGTACAAATCCACTCCCGGAACATTTACCCCACTTGTCGTCGTGACCGCAGATCGGTAGCCAGCTTGCGTCAATATGGACCGTGGTTGCGTACCGCAATCCTCGGGCTTGCCAAAAGGATACGAAAAATCCATGACTGCCCTCCCGATCCGTTTCTCCATCAAGATCTTGGCTTGCACGAGTTCTTCCTGTAGGCCGGACATGGAAAGGCGGCTAGCGGCCGGGTGAGTCATCGTATGGCAGCCGAATGAAACACCCTCGTCCCGCATGCTTCGAATTTGCTCCCACGTTAACATGCGATCTGCCAGTTCGGCAGGAGGCAACTGGAACTGCTTTTCCAGGTCTGCAAGAAGACCGCAGCGGCGCTCATTCGGCATGGAACGCAGCGTGGAGATAATTTCTACAGCCGCTCGGAAGCGTTCACCAGCGTCTTTCAATTCAAAGCGCTTGGGGCGCGCGCCTCCAAGGTCGCATTCCAGCCTGGATCCGTGAGCGTGCTTCAAACCAAGGAAAACGCGATCGTACCAAGCTACTTGGCGGGATTCGATCGACCCCACCGTTAAATAGACGGTTGCGGGTATTCGATAGCGCCCGAGAATCGGCATTGCCTCCGTGAAAAGATCGCGGTAGCCATCGTCGAAAGTGACGACAACGCCCGGGGCGTTGTTTGTGGGTGACTTGAGCTCACGACAGGCATCGGCAAGCGAAAGGATTTGGTAGTTCCGTCGCAAGAAGCGCATCTGGGCTTCAAAGAGCTGAGTGGACAGCTCAGAATAAAAAGGGATGCCGCCAATTCCAATTCGGTGGTAACAAAGGATCAGTATTCGAGGGACTTCGGCCACCTGCACTCTTGGAAGAAACTTATTCGAGGATGAAGAAATCGCATGGCGGCGGGCGAGTCGCTGACCGACTGTGAGAGCTCCGCTCCACCTGAGCAGACCCGCAGCGAAATGGTGCCAGCGCGGGCGAAAATCTTTCAGTGCCGACACGGAGTAGTTGTTGCCTAAAGCCGGATGGCCGCCGCCATCTCTGCACTTCCGTTTTGCACTAGGCTCAACCAACTTTAACACTCCGACTGGGAGCCTCGAGATGTTCGCGGTGCCAAAGTTCAAGAGCGACCAAATACCAAAGAGTCTCTCCATAGTAGTGCGCATCCGTGCCGCGAGAGAGCGTACGAAGCTTCTCCAGAAACGCAGGCTGAAAATAACCACGCTGACGCGCACGCGAGTCACTCAATAGGTCGTTCACCAGAGCATCGAACCGCCGGTCCTGCGAGAGCCAAAGAGAGACCGGTACTCCAAAACCATGCTTCTTTTTCTGGAGAATGGCATCCGGAAGGATTCCCTTCATCGCACACTTGAAGATGTAGCGCTTCTTCAGCCCCTTTAGCTTAAGCCGCGACGGGATGCGGGCTGAGAACTCGACGAGTTTATGATCCAGCAATGGAAAACACGCGCGGACTCCAGCCAGTTCGGCAGTCCCCAAAACTTTGCGCAAATCGTTGTCTGCGAGAATCATCTTAAGGTCCAGATACATCAAACGATTGAGATCGGACTGAGCTTTGGCTCTATGATAATGGCCTTCCGCGATTGCCATCCAGCTGGCCGGAGGCTCCTGTGTTAGCAGGTCTGGTTCGAAAATCTGTGCGGCGGTATGGTTTAGAAACACGTTGTAGGAAAAGATGCGGGTGGGATTCAAGAGATTTGCTCGGCGGACATACCGCTTTGGTAACGTCCAGATGCTCTCGTTGTCCGGCATGGCTCTAGTAACGGGCTCGATCAGTCCTCTACGCAGCCATACAGGGACCTGTTGGTAGATACTGAAATACTTGTCTGTAGCGTAGCGAGAATTGCCAGCAAACAGTTCGTCCCCGCCGTCTCCCGCGAACAGCGCGTCTATACCCCTCTCCCGGGCCATTCGCGCACACAGGTAGGCACCAATCGCGGAGGAATTCGCAAAGGGCTCGTCATAATACCCGATGATGGTCGGGATCGCGTCCCACGCATCGGACGGTCGTACACAGAGCTCGTGATGCTTTGCTTTGAAGCGATCGGCAGTGAGACGAGCGTAACGAATTTCGCTGTAGCGTTGTTCTTCAAAGAAGATTGAAAAGGTATTCGTCGGTGAAAATTGCTCCGACATAAACGCGACCACGCTGCTGCTGTCGGTGCCTCCGCTCAGGTAGGCCCCCGTAGAATCCGCATCTCGATCGTGCTGATGAAGGTGAACTGCGGAACGGATCTCATCCCGAACGTCGCGAGCCCATTGACTCTCGTCACGATTCTGACTCTCAGTATAGTCGACGTCCCAGTAGCAGACGTCACTTAGCGACCCCTCTTCGAAGACCAAGTAGTGGCCAGGAAGGAGCCTCTGAATGCCACGATAAATCGTTAGCGGAGCTGATACCGCGCTGAAAATCAAATACTGCATCAATGCCGAGGTGCTTACTTCGGCAGACACGGATTGCGCTGCGCGCACGGCAGCGACATGCGTGCCGAATATTAGTTGTCCCCGCTCCTGACGCCAATAGAGACTGTTCACACCCATGCGGTCGATGACCAGGAGCAACCGCTGGGCCTTTTCGTCCCACAAGGCGAGAGAAAATACACCACGCAGAAGACTGACAAATGCTGGTCCACGCTCGCGATACAGCTGTGCCAGCAGGACCGCCAGGGGCATCTGTGCGATGTCGCCTTCAGGATGGCGCAGAAGGCTAGCGAGTTCTTTTCGGTTGTACAATTCGGCGTCCACCGCGATCGCAATACCGGGAATGGTCGCCGCTTGCTGGAACGGCCAACGGCGCGCTACGCCGAAAAATGCGGCGCCGGACGCTGCGTATTCGTGATTCGTTTCGTCGGGCAAGGCTAGCGCTGCAAGCATTGGCTCCAGCTCGCGTTGGGCAATTAAAGTACCCGGTCGACAGATTCCAAAAATTCCGCTCATAGCACCGATTTATACTCGAAACATTTCCTTCCATTTCCGGAACATCAGGACTGACCAAAGGTGAGGCGACCGATCGTACTGCACGCGCTGGTGTTGCATCCAAATCCTCTTGAGGAACGCGGGATCGAGAATTCCATCTGGCTCGCCGAACAGAGCTTCTTCCGCCATGGCCTTCAATTCTTGACGGAACCACCCGCTGAGCGGAATCGCAAATCCCTGTTTGTTCCTGTCCAAAATCTCTCGCGGGAGAACTGATGCCATTGCTTTTTTGAAGATGTACTTGCCGGTCTGCCCCCGCAACTTCATTGAAGACGGCATACGAGCGGTAAGTCCCATCAAGTGATGGTCCAACAGAGGTGCGCGGACTTCGAGCGACACGGCCATACTCGCCCGATCCACTTTGGCTAGTATGTCATCCGGCAAGTAAGTTTTGATGTCGACGTACTGAATTTTCGAGAGTGGATCGTCCGTATCGGCCCGGTCGTAGTACTGGCGGAAAACTTCAAGTGAGTCATAACCCTGCAGGCTCTTACGGAAATCCGTGGTAAATAGATTGGGCTTCTCATCCGGGCGAAAAATAGACATCGAAGTGAAGTAGCCTTCGAGAGGCGAACGAGAAAGACTCTGGAAAGTGGCACGGGCGCGAATTACGCGTGGAGCCCAGGGAAGGGGAGGATATAGGCGGCCCAACGGACCAAACACGTTACGGCGAACGAAAGCCGGAATGTAATTCCGAGTCCGATTCTCGTAATAATCGAACCTATACCGGCGATACCCCGCAAAACTCTCGTCGCCGCCGTCGCCACCAAGCACAACGGTTACATTTTGGCGCGCAACCTTAGAAACATAATAGGTTGGAATGGCAGAGGAATCGGCGAAGGGTTCGTCGTAATGCCATACGAGCTTATCCATGATTTCGACTGCGCTTGGATGGACAATCTGTTCGTGATGGTCAGAACGGAATTGTTGAGCGATCTGGCGAGCGAATCCCGCCTCGTTGTACTCCTTATCCTCGAAGCCAATGGAGCACGTGGTGACGGGTCTGCGCATCAATCCGCTCATCATCGCGACAACTGCGGAGGAATCCACGCCGCCACTGAGGAATGCGCCAAGCGGGACTTCGCTCATCAGCCGCACGCGCGTGGCCTCACAGAGTTGATGACGCAACTGCTCACACCATTCCTCCTCGCTGCGTTGTTCCACTTCTGCAAAGGAGATGTCCCAGTATTGATGCTCGTGAATTCCTTGCGCCGAGGCGATAAGATAGTGTCCCGGCAGGATTTTTCGGACGTCTCGATAGATGGTCTTAGGAGCGGGCACGTAACCAAAAGAGAAGTAATCGCAAGCTGCCAGCGGATCGATCTCACGCGGGATGCCACCGGCTGCGAGGAGAGCCTTTAATTCGGAACCGAATACAATTCGCGTAGCATCTGCAGCATAGAACAGTGGCTTCTTGCCCACGCGATCGCGTGCCAAAACTAGCTTGCGGCCGCGGGAATCCCAGATCGCAATGGAGAACATCCCTCGCAGGCGGGCAAAACACTCAACGCCGCACTCCTCATACAGGTGCACAATGGCTTCTGTGTCGGAGCGGGTCGAAAAGCAATGCCCCCTGTGCAATAGCTCTTTGCGTAGCTCAGGGTAATTGTAGATTTCACCGTTTAGCAGAACTTGAATCGTGCCATCTTCGTTGGAAATAGGCTGATGGCCGCCAGCGACGTCAATGATGCTGAGCCGTCGATGACCAAATCCGATCCCGTCATCAACATAGATTCCTTCGTCGTCCGGACCCCGATGAGAAAGAGTTTCGTTCATGCGATGAACGAGTTCTCTCGTCACCTTACCTTTCGTTTCAAATTCGAAGAAGCCACAGATTCCGCACATAATGCTTATTCGCGCAGCCTTCCAATTCCTTTCATCTCATTCATCCGCAAGAGGCTTCGGCGCTGGGCATGTTCCAAGTACAGCTCCTCATACCGCCGTACCATCGCGCCCAAGCTGAAGTGAAGGATTGCGCGTTCACGGGCGGCCGTCGACATACTGTCACGCAGCTTTGGAGCGATGCAAAGTTGCTCAAGAAGTTGGGCCAAGTGGGTGGCATCGCCGGGTGAGAAGAAAAACCCACATCGCCCGTCTTCGATTACTTCGGGATTCCCGCCAACTCGAGTGGCTACCAACGGTAGACCTACCGCCATCGCCTCAAGCAGCGTGTTTGACATACCTTCACCAAGGGAAGGTAGTACAAACGCATCCATGGCATTGAGGAACTCAGGAATGCGATCGGAAGCACCAGTGAATGTCACCCGGCTGCCGAGATGTGCTGATTCCCGCACCTGCGTCCGCAAGGCTTCGAGCTGTGAGCCGTCACCCACCAAAAGGACCCTCGCGTCCAGGTCCTTTGTGACTAGGGACTCGACGGCTCGGAGGAGTGTCCGGTAGTCCTTGATAGAAACCATACGTCCCACGCCGCCGATCAAGAATGTGTGGCGGCCAACGCCCAATCCGCAACGCAAACGGTTGCGAACGTCCTGGGAAGGCGAAAACCGATCAGTGTCTACCCCGTTGTATATCACGCGGAAGCTCTCCGGCCGTATCCATGCCTGTCGAGCATGATACTCGCCCAATTCGCGCGTCACCGCGAGTACTGCGTCGGTCATCATGTACACAAAACGACGGAACATGCGCCTCCGCATCGGCATTCCTTGTAACATCTCTACTTCGTATCCGTGTTCACTATGGATAACGATCGGCACCCCGGCCAGACGTGCCGCAGGCACAGCTTCCAAGGCGCCCCAATTCCGCGTATGCACAATGTGGGGACGGTGCCGCTCGAATATTCGTTTTAGCCGGAAAAATGGAAATTGAAATGACGGGTCCGACCTGCCAGCCACGTCCATAATCTTTTCGAGCCGATTGGTGCGAACAAACTCAGGATCAAAGTGCCGTGTAGTGCAGAGGCGATGTTCGAAGGACTCCGGCTTCAACGCAGCGATTAACTTCAACACGCCAAACTCTGTTCCACCTCGTCCGAGCGAATTAACCACATGCATGATGCGCAGCGGCGTATGGGGGACGTCGCGGTGGGGTACCAGCGACGCAGCAAGTCCCTCGGCCCGTTCCATATTCATTTTTTCAGTCTGAATCATGACGTCTTGCCGTCGGCACGAACACGCATCCCGAAAGTAGGTGATCCGGGATGAAACAAAGTTAGTCTACGACAGGCCGTCGTTTCCTTCTCGTGCCGGGAACCCGGACAACGGCGAGCCGCTCTCAACTACTCCATCAAATCTCTCGAACAGCCAGGTCTCCTCGACCTTTAGGAAGCCAGCGAGTTGCTTCCGCTGTGCTTCCGACGGCTCGCGGTAGCCGTGAATGATCTTGCTTAGAACACTCTCGTCAATTCTCAGAGACTTCGCAATATGGTTTTGACGGATGCCCAGCTTGAAAATCTGCAACTTCAAATTCGGATACATAATTGTCCTTCAGACTCCGCAGCCCGTGGGCAGATGCGGGAGCGATCTAGATTCACCGTCAGACCACTCCAACGACATGCTGCTTTGGGGGACGGAAATCTCATTTCAGCGATAGCCATAGTTATACCCGTAGCAAGTTGCAGTGTTGCTTGTGCTCGCATTGAAAACGAGGCCCAAGAGCTTCTTGGGATCGAGTGCCCTGGCGGTCTCCTTAAGCATTTGGCGTTGCGCATAGTGTGCCCGCACGACCGTCAAGTATCCGTCACAAACAGAACTTAGTAATTCAAAATCTGACAATGGCATCACAGGAGGACTGTCGACAAGTATAATATTAAAGGTCTGTTTGCACTCCGTAAGGAATTCCTGCCATTGAGGTCCAATGAAGTGTTCCGGCGGAGGCGTGGCCACTATACCGGCGGGTAACACGAAGAAGTTTTTGTGATTCGTCTCCCGAATCACTTCAGACGCTGTGCATTGGCCTGTCAAGACCTCGGAAAGACCTGGAGCATCGGATTGGCCGAGCAGTTGGCTCAATCCGCGTGTGCGAAGATCCGCATCAACGATCAACACGCGCTGATCGGGAAGTTGCGAATAGCAAAGGCCAAGATTCATTACCGTCAGAGTTTTTCCCTCGCCAGGGAACGAACTGGTAATGGCAATGGAATGCAAATCAAGTTTTGCCTGGGCGCGCATCAGTTTTGTGCGGAGGCCGCGATATGCCTCTAAAGCACCTTGTGCAGAACGGTCTTGCCGGAGGATCAATGGTGCAAGGCTCCTAATCTCCAGCGGCGACTTGAGACCCAACCCTCGGGGAACCTCGATAAGATCCCTTCCTACTTCGGCGCCGTGCTTCAAGTTCTCCACGAGCTGTTGAATATCTAATTCCTGGGTAGCCGACTGCCTTTGCACCCATTGACCTGCCTTCTGCGTTTCATTTATGAACTTGCTCACTCAACGCTCCATGGCGGAAGAACGGCCTTGTTTCATTGCTTGGATCATTAGATCAAAAGCAGTAATCACAGCCTGCGTGACAGCTGCATTTGCAGCCACACTTGCAACCGCAGGAACCGTATTCTGTCCCCGAACGGCCACTCCTGATGGCGCTTCTTTCAAGCCCAGTTCACCTGCAACTTCTTCGATGGTGTCCAAGAGTATGACAGGCTGCCGCTTCTTGAAGCCTGCTGCGAGACACGCATCGCAGAGTAAATTTATCAATCGCGGTACTCCTCTCGAGTACCGGAAAAGTACTTCGAAGGCTGGGCCCCCAAACGGAGGAACCGTTCCCAGGAAGCCCGCAGCGTGCATCCGTTCTGCTATGAAAGCACGCATCTCCTCGCAGCTGAGTGGGCGAAGGACGCAGGTGCCGGAAACCCGCTGATGGAGCGCTCTCAGCTCAGGTTTCCGCAATAAGGTGAGGAGCTCGGGTTGCCCACACAGAACAATTTGCAATAGCTTCTCTCGGTAGGTGTCCGCGTTGCTTAGCAGCCGAATTTCTTCCAGGAGTTCGGCACTCAGGAGATGGGCCTCGTCCACAAGTAGAACTGATGTACCTCCCTTGCGCTGTGTATCGAGGAGCATGCGATGCAAGACCCCGAGCCGAGCAGGCTTGCTTACACCAGTGCAAGGTATCTCGAATTCTGTCAGAACCATCTCTAGAAACTCATCGCGTGTGAGTAATGGATTGAGAACAAACGCGGATGCCATCGGACTGCCACTGGCTTTTTCCGCGAGGATTTGCAAGGCAGTGTGGAGAATCATCGTCTTTCCCGTTCCGATTTCTCCAGACACCACCACAAATCCTTTGCGTCGAGTTACCGCATCAATTAAAGTCGTCAGGGCAACTGCGTGAGGCTCAGCCAAGTGGAAAAACCTTGGATCCGATGTCAGACGAAACGGCTCTTCACGGAAATTGTAGTAATTGAGATACATGTCAGATGTGGCTGATTAAGCGAGAGATCACTATTCCGATGGCTGCCGAACTCGCGGTAGTAGCCGCTACCCAGCTCGCCGCGCGCAACCTGCCCCTCAATCGTTCTTGGTCAGTGATGATGGCGGGAATCCCCGCGAGTACAGGCTTACCTATGATCACGGCTGCCTCTCTCTCATGCCTCACAGTTTCATCGGTCATTTCAAGAAGAACGGCAGCACCAACACCGCAAACCAATCCGAAGATTACCCCGCCAACGAGAATCAAGGGACGGTTAGGTCCGAAAGGACGACCCGGTGGCACCGCTTGGTCAAGAACTACGAAGCGTTCACCCGCTTCGTGAGTTTCCAGTTCGCTGGCCATTTCCGCCGAGATCTTTTTTTCTTGGAGTTGGTTGTAGTGATTCCGTAGAGCATCGTAATCCCGCCCGAGCCCTGCGATCTGCTGCTCGAAGACCGGGACCTGTTGGAGCTTGGAAACGTGATACTGAATCTGGTTCTGAATATCAGCCTGGGACTTTAACTGATCGCTGATTTCTTGATCGAGCTTGCTCAACTCTGCCTCGATGACAGGGTTTCGCACCGGATGCTGCGACTTGTTGACTGACGGTTCTGGCGACACAATTGTGGGTTTCTCCGCGGCAGCTTTCGCTTTGAGCTCGTTGATTTGATCACGCAGCTTGCGGACGTCAGGGAAATTGGGACCGTATCGGAGCTGCAATTCCTTAAGTTGGGCCTCGAGGGTCTGCAACTGGGATTGATAAGGGGATGTCGCCCCGTTGGATTCACGATCGAGATCGACGGTCGGAGCGTCCAAGCCGGCCATAGATTGTAGATAGACGATTCCCTGTCGAGCTCGATTCACTTGCTCCTGACTTGTGCGCAGTTGATCTCGAAGGGAATTCATTGCTTCAATATGGTATTGCTTAGACTCCGGAAGATCCATGATGTAGCGGCTCTTGATCTCGCTAAGCTGGTGTTCCTTTTCTTCAAGTTGCCGCTTGGTCTCCTGCAGCTCGTCGTCGAGAAATCGGGCTGTTTCATCGAACTGTGACTGGCGGGCCTTCAGGTTTCTCTCGATGAAAATCGAAGCGAGCCGATTCGTCACGCTTGCGACTTGGTTTGGGTCCGTACCGACAAAGGCAATTCGAAATGCGCTCAGACGTTGCCCCCCAGAATCAACTACTTCGATCGTCGTCGATTTTTGCATTCGAGCGATCAGGTCCTGCTCGGAGAGCTTGCCCCGAAGTGTGGGGTACAGGCCGAGATCGTGGGCTAGCTGTGCAAGCTGGGTGGGGGACATGACTTCTTGCCGGATCGTCGAAAGGCGATCCGCGACGCTCCCGCTAACTGTTGTTGGCACATAGCTATCCGGAACTTTTTGGGGATCAACAAGAATGGTGGTTTCTGCGCGAAAGACATTCGGCAAATGCAGGGCAACTATGCCGACACAAACTGCAATCCCTAAACTGATGCAAACGATCCACATTTTATGACGAAGCGCGATCTGCAAATACTCTCGGATCTGTAAGCGGTATTCCGGCTCTGACGCTGTTGTCTTCGTGGGCTGCTCGGTCAAGAGCTTCCTCCCTGCAGTTAGTCCGAAGTCAAAAATTTTTCGACAGGCGTAGTAGTCAAGGCAATTTGCATTCCAGAGTGCAACGGGAGGGCCGCAACTTGTTGCGCCTTAACTAATTTATTTTGTGCAACTTACGGACATGGCCACAAAGGGGCGGAACCCGCTCCAGGACGACCAACTCCATGTTGGGGAAATAGATTTCCCAGCTGTCTCAATTGCCTTCATTGCTCCACTAAGCGTAACAATTTGAAATAGATAGAGAACTCTCGCGCGGCACAAAGCCTGCGAGTTCAGCATCGCCCGCCACCCAACATGGTCCCGTTGGCTATAAATGAAGAACAAAAGATCTAGGCTAATGGCGAGGGACATTCGGCTGTTTGGGCTGCCACCGGATCCCGAATGAAATCAATTGGACCTCGCCCGCGAACAACCCGAGATCGTTCCCAGACTGGTTCTTCCAGGTGTAACTACAGAAAGTATAAAGGCTGGCCCGGGGTGCCAGGAGTAAGTCTACTTCGGCATTGGCATACCGGGCGTCAAAACCGCCAGACGAGACTTGTCGTAGGTAGCCTCCACCCAAAGCCGAACTCAATCTCCTATTCATCTGGAACAGGTAGCTAAGGTCGATGCGGTCCGTATACTGGTCTGAGATAAATCCATTAGCAAAGCTGTCTCCTCGTGAGTAGGTCAAACCAAGGGATGATCGGTTAAAGTTCTTCGCAAAGCTGGCGTTTCCATAATAGCTCCACTGCCGTGGCGACGGGCTGGAAGACTCGGTCGTCAATCCCAGGGAACCTCGGACCATCCATGTCGCTGCGACCTGGCGTTCCCACGTCCCCGCTACTGTCTGGAAGATAGTGTCCGAAGAACTGGCACTTGTAGCACCTATGTGGATGACTTGGGAAGAATACATAAGCCCAACCGTCTGAGTAAGGCTGGTCCGATAATTCCAATTGACCTCTCCACCATAAAGCTGGCCGTGGGTGAAACCAACGCCGACTCCCGATTCCATATACGTGTACTCCGGGGCGATCGTGATCGAAGATCGTTGCGACAATGCATAGGAAATTGAGGCATGCGCAGCATTGGATAGCCATCGATTCGGGCTGTCAACAAAATTGTTAGCAAGAGTTGTTATCGTATTGGCGTTCAGATCGAGATACATATCCTCGAACGATTGCTGTGTGTAGTAATATTGAAATGTATCGCCAACACTAACACTCCATCGCGGACGGGAGTAAAGAAGCATATCAATGCTTGTATTCTGGTTGGAAAAATCCCCAATGACTTGTCCATCTGCGATGGCGAGCCTTGGGTTGTATTGCACAGCCAAACGCTTCGTGCCGAACTGGCGATCGTAGATAATCGTCGTTTCGAATAACGTCCTTAGAAGTACGTCACTCGGCTGGGTGCTCGTTTCACCCACATTTTCTATTATCTCACGGACGTCCGCTGTAGGGATATACAAACGGCCCCAGCGCAATCCTTCGGGGCTGCCCGCCAACAGCCCTGCGGTGCCAATTTGATAGAAATAAGTACTGGGCCACTCTGCAGTCACGGGAGTTGCCGGCTCTTTTTCCGGGTTGGGAGTGGTATTAGAAGTGTCCGTGACAGGGGAGGGCTCTTTGCCCGATGATTGGCTCGAATCTTGTGCGCACGCTGGTTGCCGAAAGACGAAAGACGCAACGACAAGGAATATCGTTGGCCATGTAACCCGAGAGCGAAAAATGCTGAATAACATGATTCCTTCTGCGACCGCGCGAACTGCCTCTGGCAGTGAGGCACAATCTACGGCACAACCACTACATCACCCGGTTTGAGAGCGATGTTTTCGCCCTTACCCGCGACGGCCTTCTTGTAGTGGAAGGGGATCCGCACCTTCTTGCCTCGTTCTTCCCGAAGGATGTAGATAGACTCGCTTTTCGCGAAAGTTCCCAGTCCGCCGGCCGCAGCTAGTATCTCCAAAACGGTCATATCGCCATTGAGCTGGTAGGCCCCTTGCCGCGCGACTTCGCCGACCAAATATACCTTGCGGCTGTGTATCGAGCGAACGATTACCGTGACCTGTGGATCGTTCACATAAGTCTTCATCTTCTCAGCGATCAACGTCTGCAATTCTTCAGGCTTCATGCCTACCGCCTTTACGTCATTGAGGAGCGGCAGTGTAATCATCCCGTCGGGTCGAACGACGACCGTTGTGGAGAGTTCTGGTTCGCGCCACACGGAAATCTGCAGTTCGTCTTCTACACCGATTCGATAAGCGCTCCGGGCCTCAGAGGGTGGCGCTGTTGAGGAAGTTGAATCGAGCTTGCCATTCCTTTCCGTCGCTTGCTTGTCTCGCTTCTCGGGCGATGCTTGTGCGCAGGATGTTCCCTGCGGAGATTGGTCGCAGCTTCCGTAAGCGTTCTCCCGGCTTGCTGCTTCCGCATTCCAAACGAGAAAGGCCATGATAAACGGGGCCGCGCACACGCGGACTAAATACGCGTTCAACAACTGTGCCTCCTGTCGTGCTTCAGGATAAGAGCAAACGCGCGACCAAAGCCAATTATCATTCTCGGCCTTTCTATTCGACTCGTTATGCCCTCTGACGAGTAGACCATGCGCTGAGCGAGAAGCACTTTCCCATAGATACAGGTACAAATTCAATGCCCGAGAAACAAAGCTTTGCGTTCTCGTCAATGCACGTCAGAAAACCCATCCAGCGCAGCAACGACACTAGGTCAATCTGGCTTTCCCGTCGGGTTTCAAACTGGTGCTCAATGTCCTCTCTATCCACTGCAACACTGTAAAAATTTGAATCAGCATGCGATATCCAAAAATCCAGAGAAAGAGCAAGATGGTATTCTTAGCCCCGCGCGGGTGGCCGTTTGTGGGACTTGAGATCTTTCTTTCGCTCCCGTGCTTGGCGTCGTTCATCTCGCCCATCGCTCGGTCTTCTTACTTCGCTCCACGTCTCAGCAGGACGACTTTCGCGGTCTCAAACAAGATAGCAAGATCCAAGGTCATAGAGAGGTGTTTGATATAGAAGAGGTCGTATTCAAGCTTTGTCTTCGCCTCTTCGATACTTGCGCCATACTGATACTTCACCTGGGCCCACCCGGTGATCCCCGGACGAACGGAATGGCGGAGAGCGTAAAATGGTGTCTCAGCTTCAAGTAAGCGGCAGAAGTGTGGCCGCTCAGGCCGGGGGCCGACAAAGCTCATTTCACCTCGCAAAACGTTGACAATCTGCGGAAGTTCGTCGAATCGGAATTTGCGAATAACACGCCCCACCAATGTCACGCGGTGATCATCATCCGCTGCCCAAATCGGACCACCTTCTTCTGCGTTGTTGTACATCGAGCGGAACTTCAGGATTTCGAACTCCCGGCCCCCTTGTCCAGTGCGCCTTTGACGGAACAGGATCGGGCTACCTGTCTCCAACCAAATGGCAGCCGCCACCAGGACCATGATTGGAAGCGTGAGCAAGAACAGGACCAGAGATGCAGCGACATCCGAGGCTCGCTTTGCCGTCAGCAGAAGAGAAGACTTACGGAAACCATCAGATAGGATCATCCAGCTAGGTGTGAGGTGTTCCAGGCTGATGCGCCCAGCAATCTGTTCGCTAACTGTGTGTGCATCTTCGACAGTGATGCCGGAGAACTTAAGATGTAACAGTTCCCGCATGGGTGTCTGTCCGCGGCGTTCTTTTAACGAAAGCACTACTCGGTCAATTTTCTCGCGCTCGGCAATCGTTTCGAGATCACGCGCCGCACCGATAATACGGGGGTTTACGAGTGACTTGCCGATGTTCTCTCCCCTTTCATCTAAGAACCCAACGACCTTGAGTTGCAGTTCGGGACGCCGAACAATTTCTCTTACGAGAGATACGCCAACAGGTCCTGTCCCAACCACGAGAACCCTCTGCTTTCGCGAAAGAAGAAAATGCGTGTGCAGTAGAATAAGACGCCAAGAAATCAGAAGCAGGAGGATAGTGGGCGCCGCCAGCACTGCAATGCCCCGGCCCAAGCTGTGGTTTGGATCAAAAAAGTACAGAATCGCGAGAGCAACCCAAGCCGTTCCCACGGCCTCCAACAGGTTCGCGAATAGCTCGCTACGCCGATTTACAACCTGGGATGCATATAAGTCGTTATAATAAAGCGACAAGCCACACGCGAGCAGCACCCACCCGAATCGCAACGGCGTGGTTGGCAGTTTCAAATAGGCCCAGGCCGAATGGAAATCTAGAAACCGAATTAGAATCGCCACAGAAAGCCCGATCACGATCAAAAGCGCATCGCTCACCGCGAGAACGATTGTTGATGCGGGAATTCTTTGACCACCTATTCTCAGCATGGAACCCTTTTGACTACTTTCTCGCTGCAGTCCCGATCTAGTCGCCTGGGGCTTTCCCGCTCTCTCTTGTAAGGCGGGTTGCGCGGTAACCGCCCGCCGGGTAGACAATCCCACCTCCCGGGGAGGCAAATCGCCAGCCAAAACGCTGACAAATTGCGTGATTTTTCTCTTTCCTTATCTGTTTTCTTTTCAAGCAGTTGGCAACCTACCGGGCATCCTTGCTCGAAGTTAGGGTCAAAGAGCCTTCTTGCTCCCGAGAAAGCACTTACCCAGAACGGAAATAATTTTCTGGCCTGAGTGGACCGAGGATCGAACGTGAATGCAGGGTTCACAGTGAATCTAAAAGGATTATATGGAGATTGCATCAATGGGCTTGAGTTGTAGCCTCTCTTCAACAGGGTTAACAGGCCCGTCTGTCTATTTTCAATATCTTACGGAAATGCCCCATTTGGCAAATATCGTGCTTGAAACAGTGCGTGAAGTATGTATGCTCCGTCAGCGAATGTGTTTGCTAGCGAGGCGAGGGACTTGGGCAATCGCTTCATCCTCGCTTACGCCGAGGCGGTATCGACTGACAATGATGTCACCACGCATGCTCTTTGCTCCTAATGGCCATCAGGATTCGTAGAGCTGAGATTCGGACGGAACGTGAAGCACTGATAGAGTTCCTGTCGATCTACCTATCAGAGCGAACCGATGAGCAAAGATATGACTGGCTCTACAACAGAAATCCGGAAGGAGAAGCCCGCGCATGGGTCGCCGTTGATGAGGGCAGCGGGCAGATTGCTGGGGTTGCAGCTGCATTCCCCCGTCGGATCGTTTACGCTGAGGAAATGATGAAGGGTTATGTGCTGGGCGACTTCTGCATTCACCCCGTCCACCGCAGCCTAGGGCCCGCTCTGGCCCTTCAGCGAGCCTGTCTAGAAGATCTCTCGGAGGAAAGCGCTGCATTTGTATTCGATTTTCCCAGTGCAGCGATGCAGGCAGTATATGCACGACTCCATGTCGAAGGGCAGGAGAGATTGATCCGATTTGCGAAACCTTTGCGTGCAGACCGCAAAATGGCCGAAAGGATGCATCTACGGTTCGTCGCACGCGGGCTGACTAGTCTAGCAAATGCTAGTCTCCGAATGCGCGATCGCTTTCTAAGGGGAACCAGCAACTGGACTGTGACCTCCCAAGCTGGTCCTTGGGGCAAAGAGTTCACTAAGGGAGCGCGAAGCTGGAGTCAGGCTACGGGCTGCTGCGTTGCGCGCACAGCTGAATATCTGAACTGGCGTTACCACGAGCACCCGTACCGGCGGTATGAAATGCTAACAGCACGACAGGACGACAGGCTCGGTGGCTATCTCGTTTACCACCGAGAGGAACAGAGCCTCCAAATCGATGACCTCCTCGCAGAGGGCGATGACGCTCGCAGGACTCTATTGCTCAAGGCCGTTGCAATCGGGCGGGAACACCGGGTTGATACGTTAAGTGCGACGTGGCTCTCCTCTCATCCGGGTAGTCAGCTTCTCAGGAAGTGTGGATTCCGTCCGCGCGAGTCTCGACCAGTAATTCTGCTATCGCTGCCGCAACTCGGGCGTTCCCGAGGGTGTGAGCCGAAAGACCCGTGGTATCTTATGGACGGAGACCGTGAAAGCTAAGCCCGAGGACGTGAACTGAATGATGGCGGATATGATCGAGCAAAGGATTCGCACTTTTTTGCAGGATAAGTTTCCCCTGGCGCGAAAATCCGGTATTGAAAGGGATACCGCCCTGTTGGAAACAGGAATCCTGGATTCGCTTGGCATTTTAGACGTGGTCAGCTTTGTGGAGTTCGAATTTTCCCTGACGGTCACCGACGAAGAGCTGGTCCCTGAGAATTTTCATAATTTAGGGGCACTCTCCGCGTTTGTTCGAAAGAAGCAAGGCTCAGAAGTATGGCCATCCAATTGATCAAGGCTAAGGAACCATCAACTGTTACAGAGTCGGTGGATTCATCGTTCCGGGCGGGGGAAACTGCTCTGCAAGTCAGCGTGTACAGGAGTCTTGAGGAACTGCCCGATTCGTACACGCATCTCTTCGAGAAGGCTGGCCGGCGGAGCCTTTTCTTGACACGCGCTTGGTTTTGTAATTTCCTGGACACTGCGCTGGACGAAGGCGACCAGGTCCGCATATACGGAGTTGCAGACGAAAGCCGACCCACGGTTCCGGCAGGCATGTTATTGACTCGAAGTTTGTCCAGGTCGTCAGGTCTGATTTCCCTGCGAAAGCTCTCTGCCCTGGCCAACTATTATAGTCCTCTTTTCAGTCCACATTTAAGCCCAACGAGTTTCAAAAAGAACACTCTAGCCGCGCTCGCTCGCGCCATTGCGGGGGAAAAACCACACTGGGATGCAATCGAGCTAAAGCCTCTCGAGATCGAATCTGAAACGTTCCCTGTGATGGTGGAGGAATTCCGAGCGGCTGGCTTCGTCGTGCAGACGTTTTTCTCAGCCGGGAACTGGTACGAGCCTGTGAGAGGACGGAGTTACCACGAGTATTTCGAGGGCCTTCGCTCCTCCGTGCGTAACATCGCGAAGAGTAAGAACAAGAAGATTGAGCGAACTGGTCGCGCCCGCTGCGAGATCATTTCTGGTACTGAAGGGCTGGATGCCGGGATTGTGGCCTACAAGAAGATCTACTCAGCAAGCTGGAAGGTCCCCGAACCTTACAGTAATTTTGTACCGGGTCTGATCAAGACGTGCGCTCTGCAAGGCACGCTCCGTCTTGGCCTGGTCTACTTGGACGGGGAACCTGCAGCCGCACAAGTCTGGACTGTCCATTCCGGCGTCGCATCGATCTATAAGATGGCTTACGATCCCAAATACCGGGATCTCTCCGTCGGCACTTACCTGACGACGCGGTTGATGGAACACGTCATCGACGTGGATAGAGTGCATGAAGTCGACTACTTGACTGGCGACGACGGATACAAGAAGGATTGGATGTCGCAACGTCGCGAGCGATGGGGAATTCTGGCGCTCAACCCACGGACTCTCCGCGGCGACATGGCCATCGTGCGGCATGTAGGTGGACGCGTGGTGAAGCGCGCTACTCTGTCCGTGGCAGATAGATTCCGACGCGGCAGAAAGAAGCCGCAACCTGAAGAAGTAGAGAAGAAGCACTGAAAGAACAACAGCCATTCTAGAGAATCATATGAACTTCTTGATCTGGCATCTCTTGCGTGAGAGCGTCCGGCGCGTCCCTGACAAGGAAGCGTTGGTTCACGGGGAGGCGCGGGTCAGCTATCGCGAGGTAGCTCGCCGCGTGGAAGGACTTGCCGCAAGTATCCGTAAAACAGGAATTCGGCGCGCCGAAAGAGTCGGGATTTATCTCGAGGCCTCGGTTCCCCAAGTGGTTTCTATCTTCAGCGTCTCTCGCGCCGAAGCCGTTTACGTTCCCATCAACGCGCTGCTGCATGCAGAGCAAGTCGTGCATATCGCGCGCGATTGCGGCATGAAAGCCTTGGTCACAACGGCCGCTAAACTGAAATCGCTTGCCGAACTGCTCGCGCAGGTTCCCTCGCTGGAGTTCTTGATTCTGGTTGGCGAGGAGGAACTGCCGGAGACGTGTATACCCGTTTATCGGTACGAAGAGTTCTGTAATGAAGCTCCATCGACTGGCTGGCCCGAGACGACCATAGAGAAGGATCTCGCGGCCATTCTTTATACGTCTGGCTCAACAGGCAAACCAAAAGGTGTGATGTTGAGCCATGCCAATGTCGTCGCTGGCAGCCGCATTGTCTCCACCTATCTCGGAATTACTGAAGCCGAGCGAATTCTCGCGGTCTTACCGTTCAGCTTCGATGCAGGGATGAACCAATTGATGACTGCCTTCGAGAAGGGAAGCACTTGCGTACTAATCAACTTCATATTCGCTCGTGAAATTGTGCAAGTGATGCTGAAAGAGAAGATTACCGGCCTGGCCGGAGTACCCACGCTGTGGAGCTTGTTGGCGCAGCCGAATTCCACGCTCTCGAGGCAGCCGTTGCCCCATTTGCGCTATATTACCAACACGGGCGGCGCAATGCCGCAAGCGGTTCTGAGAGTCCTTCGCGATACCCTGCAAACAACAAAGATTTTCCTGATGTACGGACTCACCGAGGCATTCCGCTCGACGTATCTTCCACCTGAACAACTCGATTATAGGCCGACCTCGATCGGTAAGGCGATTCCAGACACGGAGATTCTTGTCATCAATGAGCAGGGACAGCTTTGCAAACCAGGCGAGCCGGGCGAGCTTGTCCATCGCGGGCCGACCGTTTCACTTGGCTACTGGAACCGGCCCGAAGAAACAGCCCGGGCCCTGCGACCCAATCCCCTTTTACCGCCAGAGATGGGCGATTGCGAGAAGGTCTGCTATTCGGGGGATCTCGTAAGAGCCGATGAGGACGGCTTTCTGTACTTTCTTGGTCGCCGGGATACCATGATCAAATCAAGTGGCTTCCGCATCAGCCCCACTGAAGTTGAGGAGGTTCTGTTCGAGAGCGGGAAGCTGCGCGGGGCCGCCGCGATTGGCATTCCAGACGAGACCCTAGGACAAACAATCAAAGTGTTCGTCGTGCCTCGTGATGGTGATGCACTTGATTTGGATGCGCTCCTGAGCTACTGCGCCGAAAAAATGCCCAGGTACATGGTGCCGAAATCCCTTGAAATCCTCAGCGAGTTACCGAAGACATCAAGTGGAAAAGTAGACTACCCAGCGCTGCGGCGTCGCGAGGGGATTTGATGGTCGATCTGGCCACATTCATAGTTGCAAAGTTCTTCCCGGAATCACGAGAGACGCTCGTGGTCGGTAGCATGCCTGTTACCCAACTCGCCGAATCCTACGGGACACCCCTATTCGTCTATGACCGTGCAGTGCTCGACCAGAAATTTGATGCACTCCGTGCGGCTCTGCCAGAACGATTCTCGATCTGCTACTCGATGAAAGCGAATCCGTGTTGTGCTGTTTTGAAACATTTCCTCAGCCGCGGGTGCGGGATCGAAATCGCTTCGGCCGGTGAATTCCATCATGCACTTGGGGCGGGATGCGCGACTGATCGAATTTTCTTCGCGGGGCCCGGCAAATCCGAAGCCGAACTCGATCTGGTGCTTTCATACGGAATCGGCGAAATCCACATGGAATCGCTCGTGGAAGCTAGGCGAATCGCTGCGATCTGCCGACGACTCGGACGAAAAGCAAGCGTTGCCATCCGGATCAATCCCGCAGGAGACGCCGAAGGTGGAGCGATGCGCATGGGTGGCAGACCAGCACCATTTGGCATGGATGAAGAAATTCTGGACGAAGTGCTGGACGTAATTTTGACGGAACGGGAGCTTGATCTCTGCGGGATCCATCTGTTCACAGGAACGCAGATCCTCGACTCATCAATTCTCCTTGTCCAATATCGCCACGGACTGGACATTGCCCGACGCGTGGCTGCACGATTGGGTCACCCGCTTCGCACGCTGGATTTCGGCGGCGGACTGGGCATTCCCTATTTCCCCCACGAAAAAGAACTGGATCTAGATGCCTTACGAGATGGGCTGAAAGTCTTTTGTGCAGAAGTCGGCGGCGATACAATCTTTACGGGCACAAGATTCCTGGTGGAGCCAGGACGCTTCCTCGCAGGGGAGGCGGGTATCTACGTTGCCCGCGTTACGGACATAAAGATGTCTCGCGGAAAGAAGTTTCTGATCGTGGACGGTGGAATGAACCATCATCTGGCCGCGTCGGGGAACCTAGGTCAGACGATCAAGCGGAATTATCCTATCGCTCTATTGAATAAGCTGCTGGCACCAGTCGCAGAGGCCGTGGATGTTGTTGGGCCGCTTTGTACGCCGCTCGATACACTCGCGCGTGGTGTGATGCTACCCAGCGCTGAAATCGGTGACCTCGTTGGAATTTTCCAGTCCGGCGCGTATGCTCGATCGGCAAGTCCACTTGAGTTCCTCAGCCATCCTTCGCCGCCCGAGGTCTGGGCCGACGCGGGGCATTGCGAGTTAATACGCCGTCGCGGCGAATCCAGTGGGCCCTTCTTGCATCGGGAGTCTTTAATATAAAAGTACTAACGTATTCAAGTAATTAATATACTATGGAGACTTGGATTGGCCCCCTTGGATATCGAGGAGTTCAACAGTTGGGAGTCCCTGACAGCCTATCGTCAGCAGTGGAACGATCTCGTAGACCAGCAGCAGCTTGGTCCAGCGCATGAGTTCAGTTGGCTGGAAACGGTCTGGAACGTGAATCGAGCGAACCGGGAGCTCCTTGTAATTCTTTTCAGTGATTCCGACGGCGTGGCAGGAATTGCCTCATTTGTAAAAGAAACTGAGAAACGCAGGGGACTCCTAGTGCAGATTCTCAAACCACTCGCCTGGTTTCATTCGCTGCATGGGACACAGTTGATTTTTGCGCGGGATCCCCAGCTTCTCCTGAACACCCTATTTGAATATCTCAACAAGAAGCACAATGATTGGGTTCTATGGTTTACGCAGTATAAGCGCGGAGAAGAACAGGAATCCATGTTCGCGAGCGCGTTGCAGCAACGCGGGTATCCCTTTGAGTCGCACGCCGGGGTTCGCTCCCCCTATCTCCGGATTGAGGAAACCTGGGATGAGAAGATGAAGACGCTGCAACCACGCTTTCGCACGGCGCTGCGCTCTCGCGAAAAACGCCTCCGGGAAAAAGGTCCGTTCGAACTTCGCTTCCTGGATTCTGCCGATGAGTGGCAAGCTGGGCTCGACGCCATCCGTGAGATCGAAGGTGATAGCTGGAAAGTCGCCGCTGGGTCCGCAATCACTGTGCAAGATTTTCAGTGGCGGTTTTATTGCCGTTATGCTCCTTTGGCCGCAAAATGTGGCACTCTTCGAATCCCTGTACTCTACTTAGATGGCGAGCCGCTTGCCTACGACTACGCAATCTATGATCGTGGGATCTATTACCTCCTCAAGACCAGCTACCGGCAGAAGTGGCAAGAGATGTACCCGGGGTTCGTACTGCGCAAACTAATGGTGGAGTGGGCGTATTCCCAATGTGCCACCGAAATTGATTTTCTCGGTAAAGACGAAGACTGGAAGATGAAGTGGACCAGCACCGTGCGTGAGCACACCGAATTCTACACTTTCAACCGCAACTGGAGCGCGCTCTACCTGCGTGGAATGCGCAGGATTGGGTCTCTCCTCCAACACAAGGGGTGATGCGGTGTCACGCATGAATTCGCCAATCGCCGAACCGTCTGCGGGCCACCCTGGCTTACAGAGCGAGGCGGAAAAACGGGGTGGTTTCTACCACTTCGGTGACAATCAGAAGGTGCGAACTCGAAAGGTCCTTCTGATCGCCTTCCATTATCCCCCGTGCGGCACCAGTAGCGGTCTCCAGAGGTCGCTCTGTTTTTCGCGTGATCTACGCGAATTCGGTTGGTCCCCGATCGTGCTCACGGCGCATCCGCGCGCCTATCGAGAAACGCGCAACGACCAGTTGGCGCAGGTACCCTTCGATGTGCCGGTACACCGGGTCTTCGCACTTGATACCATGCGTCATCTTGGAATCCGGGGACGCTATTTTGGCTGGTCCGCTCTGCCCGACCACTGGATAACCTGGATCGCAGGTGCACTGACCACGGGGCTTCGCTTTATCCTTGACCAGCAGCCTGACGTGATTTGGTCCACTTATCCTTTGGCTACCGCTCATCTCATCGGCGTCGCGCTCCACCGCCTGACTGGAATACCGTGGGCCGCAGACTTTCGGGATCCGATGACGGAAATTGATCCGCTGACGCAACAACGATTTCCCACCGATCCTCGGTTGTGGTCCGTGAGGCGGTGGGTAGAGCATCACACGATTCGCTACTGCCAACGCGCCATTTTCGTTACACCGAGTGCCATGCAAATTTATCAAGAACGTTATCCCGAACGCGCAAACTGTATGAGGCTCATTGAAAACGGGTTTGACGAAGAGAATTTTAGGGCGGCGGAACTCATACGAGACAACCGTCCGCGCAAACCGGGTTCGCTTTTGCTCGTACATAGCGGCACACTCTATCCAGGCCCCGATCGGGACGCTAGTTCCTTCCTCGCTGCATTGGCCAACCTGAGGGATGCCGGGAAAATCTCAAGCACGACGCTAAGGGTGCGTTTGCGCGCGAGCGGATATGACAACATCCACCGCGAGAGGATTGCTCGGTACGGAGTAGGTGATCTGGTCTCGCTGGAGCCTGCCATCTCATACCAAGCGGCCCTTGTGGAAATGCTAGGAGCGGACGGTCTGCTACTATTTCAGGGGAGCACATCCAATCCCGCCGTGCCCGCAAAGCTCTATGAGTATTTGCGCGCTCGCCGGCCTATTTTCGCCTTAGTCGATGAGCGTGGAGATACCGCCGCGGCACTGCGCGCTGCAAAGATCGGAACAGTGGTGCCTCTCGATTCGAGCGAGCTTATTGCCGCTGGGCTTGAGGATTTTCTCGGAGAAGTCCGGTGCGGCACGGCGCACGTAGCAAGTACTGATGAAATTCAGAAACACTCGCGAAAAACGAAGGCACGCGAGCTGGCTGGCGTGCTCGAAGAGATTTGCCCAGTATAGATTGTCGTCGGCTTGCAAGGACGGAGAGTAGACCTAACATGTGCGGCATCTACGGTTACTGGGGTCGGAACCCGTCGGCGAGTTCACCGGAACAACTTCTCACTCGAATGGGTGAGGTCATTCGGCACCGTGGCCCGGACGACTTTGGTCACTACGTCGGCCGCGGCGTCGCGCTCGGGATGCGCCGGCTTTCCATCATCGATGTATCCGGCGGCCACCAGCCCATCTCTAACGAGGACGAAACAGTTTGGGTCGTTCTCAACGGTGAGATTTACAACTTCCAAGCACTGCGGCAGCAGCTGGAAGTTAAGGGCCACCACTTCAGCACACACACCGACACCGAGATCATTGTTCATCTATATGAAGAAGAAGGGCTCGACTTCTTCAGGCGTCTCCGCGGGATGTTCGCCGTGGCTTTGTGGGATGTGCGGCGAAGGCGATTGGTTCTCGGGCGCGACCGCCTTGGAGAAAAACCGCTGTACTTCCACCTAGATGCCACCCGCTTGTTGTTCGCTTCTGAACTCAAGGCCATCCTTCAGGCAGAGGACGTTCCACGGCGATTGAACTTCACTGCTCTCGAGGAATATCTGGCGCTTGGCTATGTGCCCGCCCCACTCTGCATGATCGAAGGCATTAAAAAACTCCTTCCAGGGCACTTCCTCATCGCAGAACAGGGTGGGGTTGAAGACTACGAATACTGGGATGTGCCTTTTGGCCAAGTAGAAAGACGTAGCGATGACGAATGGATCGACCAGATTCGCGCAAAACTTCTAGAGTCAGTGAAGATGGAACTCGTCAGCGATGTCCCGCTCGGGGCCTTCCTGAGCGGCGGAATCGATTCAAGCACAATTGTTGCCGCGATGGCTCGCGCAACTGGACGACCCGTCAAGACCTATTCTATCGGCTACGAGGGTGAGCACAGCTACTACAATGAGCTGCACTATGCGAAAGTCGTCGCACAGGCTTTCGCAACTGACCATCACGAGATCGTGGTTCGTCCCGAAGTAAGTGAGCTGTTGCCGAAACTCGTCTGGCATCTGGATGAGCCGATCGCCGATTCCGCGTGCATTACCACCTACCTGGTCTCGAATCTCGCGCGTGAAAGCGTTACCGTGATCCTCTCTGGTGTGGGTGGTGACGAACTCTTCGGCGGCTATCGACGCTACCTCGGCAGCAGTGTCATTCGCTATTACCGGTACCTGCCCCGGTCAGTGCGAAGAAAGTGGCTGCCGGCACTGCTTCAGCGGATGCCCCAAGATCGCAATTCGAAATGGAAGGACTACGCGAGATACGCCGCCGCCGTTGTGAAATCGGCTGAGCTCGATCCCGCGTCGCGTTACATGGGGTATGTAACCCTCTTCTCTCCTCAGGTTCTGCGCGAATTGCTCCGTGAGAAGTCTGCGCTAGACTCCTCTCTTCTAGACCACCCAGCGGTAACATTGCAGAACTCCTTCAGTCGCTGCACCGATCCGGACAGCCTCAATCGGATCATCTATACCGATCTAAAGACTTCGCTTCCAGATGATCTCCTGGCAATGACAGACCGCATGAGCATGGCAGCCTCCATCGAGTGTCGTGCACCTCTGGTCGATTATGAGCTTGTGGAGTTGGCGAGTCACATGCCCTCGTCTCTGAAGGTTCGAGGTTTTACGCTAAAGCATCTTCTTAAGAAGGCGGTGGCCCCGTGGCTACCACCGGAGATTTTGCAGCGGAAAAAACGAGGATTTGGCGCCCCAATGGGTGCATGGCTTCGGAAAGATCTCCAGCCATTAGTTTCAGACCTGCTTTCGGAAAATCAGATTTGCCGCCGCGGTATTTGCAATTGGCCGGTGATTCAACGGCTGATTGCCGATCACCGCGCTGAGCGCGCGGACTATTCCGATCAGCTGTTCGCTTTGGTCGTCTTCGAGCTATGGTGCAGAACTTTCCTGGATGCTCGGCCGAATGCACCGGATTCTCACTGACGTGCGCGTCAGGCAGTCGAAGTCTCGCGCCCCCCCCACTCTAAGTTCACTCCGAAGGCGCTCGGGTCGACTCTTCTACTCTTCTACTCTTCTACTCTTCTACTAAAACCGCGGAGGATGTGCGAGCCCCGGACTAGCCTAGCGCGGCATGAAAGTTCTGTGCGGCCAGCGCAAGATCCAGCGCAAGAAGTAGAGCGCGGTGGTGCGAAGCCCGACCAGAGTAATGTTCTTCCAGCATGCGGGAGACGGCGCCAGTGTCAAAAAGGCCGGTCTCTCTGGCGTCCGCGGACTGTAGCAAATCGTGGGTGAAGTCGCGAAGCGAATTGCGCAGCCAATGCTTTGCCTTGCGGTGCTCATGGAGCCCCGTGATGCGCAGTGTTTGTAGCACGCGCCCCGGCGCGCCAGCGTCCCAGCCCGCTCGATCGGAGTATGCATCCAGCGCTGTTAAACAGCCCCTCAACGCGCCTATGAAAGAGACGCCACCCTCAGCGCGCCATCCCCAATTTATAGGATAGGATGAAGCAAAGCCGCCAATTTGGTGGATTAGACGTCGTTGGAAAGAATACATCTCAGGTTCGCCGAGAAATCGATGGCGCAGATCCTTCAACCGCAAATGCACCGGCGACATGGATGGAGAAGCTTCTCCCCTGAGGGGTTGTCGGTAACACAAAGCAACGAGGTCGCGGCTTGCGTAGGGGCTCTGTTGCACGGTAAAGGAATTGCCGATTAAATAGTTACCAATCTGGGTAAAAGTGAATTCCCGCTGAAAGAGAAACTCGTCAGAAGCTTCAACTAGGCCATCTCCTTTCAAGTTCGCCCAGGGGGAGCGCGGACGCTGCTGAATGCGCTTCCGGAGTTCAGGATGCAGGATATCCGGGTTTGCAAACCGCATCGTAACGTGTTCAACTCCTTTGCGGCCGAGTTGGTTTCCCATATTTCCTGAAATGCGACCCGCGAAGGGACGCGGCAACTTCCGGTACAAATAGACCTGGTGAGCTTGGCCAAGGCTAGCGAGTCCCCCTGACAGTCGAGAAGCCTCAATCGCGTAATCCGCGAGGTTTCGTACGAAATCTCCGTCGAGTCGAATTATTTCGTGTGGCACGCCATAGGCCTTGCATAAAGCACGCGCCGTTTGAGCATCAAGCGAAGGAGTCTCGCCGCTCAACGTGTAGGCCGGAATAAGTCGCTTTGCACTCATAAGGGCGGAGAAAATGGCTCGCGTGTCGAGCCCTGCGGTTAGAGAGAGGAAACTGTCCTGCAGTTCCATCCGACGCAGGGCGGTCTCGAACGCCTCCATCTGCAATTCCGTAAAGGCCTTCCACTCGCGGAGCGGGTCCGCAGGCGGAAAAGTCCAGACCCGCTTAGTCTCTATTCCACGACCATGAGTTATTTTGAGGAGGCAACCACCTGGCAAGAGGCGGACGTCTCGAAACAGTGTGCGATACTCAACCGGAAAACCGTAACTGCATAAATCGAGAACTCCGTCGATCTCGAACTGGAGGTCGGAGCGGAGCAGCGTTGCCAGAATATGCAGATCCGAAGTCAGAATGATCTGTCCAGCGCGCTCGTACAAGAAGAGCGGCGGGAGGCCAATAATGCTTGCCAGGGCGTTAACAGATCGGGCCCCGAAATCGATCTCCACCAATACGCCATTCGCTGCCGATGTTGCTTTCTGTCCTTCGATGAAATCACTCTTGTCTCCGAGGAACAGTTGGATCCTATGACGGGGCTCAAGGTCTGCAGATGCAGTTAGCTCGCCCGCGCGTTCCGTAAATCCCAGAAGCATCGTGCGGTCTTGACTCGCCACCGTTTTCATCCCTGGGTGAGAGTCGGCAGCGAGGCGAAGGTCCCGTTCTGTTATGGCAGAGGGCGAATCCCCCACGACGACGATGAAGGATTTGCCTTGAATAGGCTTGTCAGAAGTGGGAGCCGTCATGACTGTGTCTCTGCATTTCAATCTTCCATGCGTGGCGCAACCGTCGGGCCTCGAGACAGATGTTGCCTGTCGTCTCACAGCATCTTGTGGCTGGGCAACCGTTCTTTAGGGAAGCCGCACGTCCCTTCCCGATCGAGCCTCTGCATTATACTGTGAGAACTTAGCAAATGCCTCGGCAAACGACTCTGCACGGCAACTGCAGCTACTTTGGAATCGGTCCGGAGGGTGCTTTAATCGGCTTGGTGGATATTATCAATTCGTCATACCAGGTATGGGCCACAGGGTGCTTCGGTTGGGACGGCTTATTCGTATCGTAGGGCGTCAAGACAATGCGATCGAATCGATCAGAAGGACCGTCGTTATAATCCAGCCTAAAGTTATGCATGTCCACGAACTTTTTCAGTGGTTCGCCTTCATAAGACACCCACGCCTCTACGGAAGATTCTGGCGCTCCCCATTTCCCAAGCGCAACCTTGTAACAAAATGTCATCCATTGAGCGGGCCGATATAATGAGCAATCTGTTGAATTCTCCTGTTTATAACGACAGTTGTAATCGCCCTGCTGCAGAAGCGTGGGGGGAACCCCTCCATTAGTGTACAAGCCCCGGCCTCCACAGTCCGTGAACATCTGTGGGAACCCGCGATAGTAGATATTTTGCGTGGCTAATTCAACGCTCGCACAGGGCTTTGGATGGGCATAGAACATGACTTGCTTCCATCCTCCTCCCCCGAAATCCTCTTTCAGGATTACATCGTCGAATCTCTGGCGGAATTGCACGTAGAAGGTGTCGCCGGGCCCAAACGTCTGACCCATCTCTGTGTCCCAACTGCCGGCGCTATTCGGCCCCGACTGGGACGGGATGTCAAAGCGCAAAGAACCCTGTCCGGACGCTTTTATCTCCTCGTCTAGAAAACCCTCGACTAGCCCATCTCCATTCGGACGGAGGAAGGCATACACCTCTGCCTTCGTGTCAAAACCCACGCACTTCACGACTCCGGCCGCATGGCACCTCTCGGAGAAATCGGCCTTGGTGGAAGCGCCCGAATCAGCCAGTACTTTGCTCACTCGGTTTGGTTCTTCAAATGTTGAAGGAGCCGCACGATCTTCGCTACGTCCTACTTCAAACGAATCAGGCAGCGGCATAGGCCCTCTTTTGCCCCCGCACCCTGTCTGAAAACAAAACAGCAGACTTAGTAAGGCCCCTGAAGCGGTCGCCAAATTGTTCCAAACTGGGCATCGGGATCGAGGCAGAAGTCCTGGAGCACTGGTTGCTAGTAGGGAAAATCTCAAGCTTGCCGCCCTTGAATCGTGGAGCCATTCTCCCACGTCTTAGATTGCAATCATACGATAGCAGTTCGTACGCTTACCTTCACCACAAGAATAAAGAAGCCGGCAGCATCACTGCGGCCGGCATCAGGGACGCTGTTTTCTCCTCGGCCCTTACGGCGCAGGCGTTGGTCCGTTTGGTGCCGGGATGGGCTGTGAGGAAATGATCAAATCGTCGAACCACATATGCCCGTCGGAAGCTGCCACGTCGGTAGTCAGGCGATCGGTGATATACGCAGTGAAGGCCACTTTGTCCAGCACATCACTGGGCGCAGTCTGGTAGTTGAGAGTCAGGTTGGGTTGGTTGATCCACTCCTGCAATGGTCCGGTGCCGTAGGCGATCCAAGACTTCACAATGCTGTTGGCCTGACCCCATATACCGATGTGGATCTCATAGTAGTAGGTATCCCATTCATTCGCATGATACTCGGCGCAGGTCCCTGCGGAAGTGGCTCCATAGGCGCAATTGTACCCGCTAGTTGAAGTATCACCTTGCTCGAGGTATGTCGTGCTCCCCGAAGTCGAGTAGAGCCCCGTACTGCAGTTTTGGAACATAGTCGGGAACTCGTAGTACCAGACGTTCTGAGTAACGAGGCCGAGGTTCGAGCACGATGTTTCGCCACCATAGATCAGAATCTGTTTCCATCCTTCGCCTCCGAAGTTCTCGGTGATGGCGCTCTGATCCATTCTCGTGCGGAACTGCACGTAGAAGGTGGTGTTCTGACCAAACTGTTGGTTGTTCTTTACAAAATCCCACTCGAACTTGGTGGCGTCGGTTGCCCCCGGATTACTTGGTCCAGGAATCGTAATCTTTAATGAGCACCCGCCCGAAGCCGCCACCGTGCAATCTTGTCCTATGTTTGCAAAACTGTTGTTGCCGTCAGGATAGACTGTTTGTGTCGGAAAACCGCCGCTGGTGACGAAATCGCTGGCGGAATCGAACCCCATGCACTCGAACACGCCCGCGGCCGCGCACCGTTGTGCGAAAGGAACCGCATCCGTGATACCTGTGGTTGAAATGTTTGACACGCTCACGGTGACGGACGCAGCCGTCGCCGAGTTGCCAGAAGTATCGGTAGCCACCGCCGAAAGAGTATAAGTTCCGTTTGCAACGGTCGTGGTGTCCCAGGACGCCTGGTAAGGGCTCGCGGTAACTCCGCTCCCGAGGTTAGACCCGTTCAGCGTGAACTGTACGCTGGCGACAGCTACGTTGTCGGAAGCAGTTGCCGACACCGTAACCACTCCAGATACCGTCGCATTGTTCGCTGGCGCTGTCATCGACACCGCCGGCGGCGTCGTGTCGGTCGTATTGTTGGTCGAAAAGGCAGCGTCTCCACTGACGGACTCAATCCCGCTCGAATTCTTCGAGTGCACACGGTAGTGATATAGCGTGCCCATGGATAGCCCAGTGAGCACCTGCGAGTGGCCGGTGACAAGGGTCGAATTGAGTGTGGTCAAATTTCCATACGCTGTTGTCGTTCCGTATTCCACTTGCGTAGTGGCTGCAACGTCCGTGGTCCATGTGACGGTGGCCCCCGTCGTGGTGATCGAGCCCACGCTCACGCCGGAGATGTTCGGCCCCGAGCCGCTTCCGGTCCCCCCTCCGCCACCGGTTCCGGTTCCCGATGTCAACCGGAGAACATACGCATTCTGCGTCGCACTGTTTACTAAGGCTAAAACGTTAAGTCCAGGGAAGTAGCTGAAGCGCTTATACGTTCCGTTGGCCTGTTGCGCGCCCGGGCCATTGGGATAGGTTGCCGAGGTGCAGGAATCGGTGTCCGGATTGTACAGATACACGGTGTTCCCACCCGACCAGCCTACGACCAGATTTTGCGAGCTGTCAAAGGCAAGACCGGGATACGCCGAACTCACGAAGCCGCACCCGCTAGCACTGATGCTCTTCATGCTATAGCTGGTATCCTTACCTGAAATGTCAATCTTGTAGGCCTGACCCGCGCCGAATATGAAGAACAGCTTGCGGCTCGAGTCAATGATTGAAGTTTCGTGGTAATCCGTAGCAGCGCTGCTGTTCAGCAGCTTGTAGGTGTTCGTGCTGTAGTTGTAGGAAAGGAATTGTCCGTAAGCTTCTGTATGCACGAAAACGTTATTGGTGTTTGGATCGTAAGAGACCGCCGCCAAACCACCCTGATAATTCGGCGCCACGCCCGCCGGACTCTGTTGCGTCCAAGCGAGATTGCTCAAATTCAGAGTCCAGGTTCCCGAGGAAGCACAGCCCGTCGGGGCCATGGACCCAGTGACCACGAACATCTGGTCTGTATTGGCAATGTAGGCGATATCGTCATAAGAGTGACGAGAGTTTGGCGACGGCCCACTCAGTGCCTCCACGCAGCTTGACGCTATCGGCACCGCAGGATTATTGAGTCGCGTTAGCGTCAGCGCGTTCAGGTCAAGGGCGTAAATCTCATTTCCAGAATAGTCGGAATGGCCTCCGCCCCAAACGATCAGGCGGTTCCTGGAAGTATCCGCAATGCCGCCGCTCCAGGCCGCCACAACTGCCGGGCAATTGTCGCTAAAGTTGTAACCTGACCCACCGTAGTTGTTTGGTGGACAGACCGATTGCAGGAGCGTATTTGGGATTTGGTACCAGCCAAGAGAAGTGGGAAGACTGCCTCCGCTGCCTGAGGCCAGCGTTGTTGCTGACGCGCCCGTCGATTGTGCCGAAGTGTTTCCTGCCGCGTCAAACGCTGACACCGTGTACGTGTAGCTCGTCGATGCCGTCAGCGCGGAATCCAAATAATTCGTGGTTGTGGACGCGGCAATCTTGGTCCCGCCGCGAGACACGTTATATCCCGCCACGCCCACGTTGTCCGTGGAGGCGTTCCACGTCAGGCTGATTTGTGTCGAAGACACCGCTGTTGCCGTAAGCCCAGTGGGTACGCTCGGCGGCGTCGTGTCTGCTTGAACCGTAAACGCCACCCCGTTGCTGGCCACTCCACCAACCGTCACAAGGACATTGCCTGATGTCGCTCCGCTGGGGACCGTCACTTTAATGCTCGAGGCGCTCCAATTCGTCGCCGTAGCTGGCGTACCGTTAAACGTGACCGTGCTCGTCCCTTGTGTCGCGCCAAAATTCGCACCGGCGATCGTGACCGGAGTGCCGACCGCGCCGGATGCAGGGTTCAGACTCGTAATGCTCGGCACCGCCGCTGTGACCGTAAAGTTCACCCCATTGCTTCCCGCGCCTGCCACCGTAACAATTACGCTACCAGTGGACGCTCCGCTCGGCACTGTCGTAGAGATGCTCGACGCACTCCAGCTCGTCGCTGTGGCTGTCGTTCCGTTGAATGTAACTGTGCTCGTTCCCTGCGTCGCGCCAAAATTTGAACCAGCAATCGTCACTGGGGTGCCCACCGGGCCAGACGTTGGGCTAAGGCTTGTGATGGCTGGAATCGCCGCGCCCGCGTTGGATACTTTCACGAGAATGCCAGCGCTGGTTGCGGTATTCCCTACTGTATCCGTGGCCACCGCCGTTATGGTGTGATTCCCATCCGACAGCGCAGTTGTGTTCAATGTTGTGTTGTAAGGCGCCGTCGTGATTGCAGCACCCGTATTGGCGTTGTCCACCTTGAACTGCACACTCGCCACGCCTACGCTATCGCTCGCCGTTGCTGAGAGTATTACCGTCCCAGCAACAGTCGCGTTGGCTGCAGGCGAAGTAATGGACACGGTTGGTGGAGTCGAATCAGCTGTCGTGGCATAAGTCATGTCCGAGCTGCTGGCCGAGGCACCGCTCGCGTCTGTTGAGCGGACACGGAAATGGTAGGTGGTTCCCGGCGTCAACCCGCTCAACGCCATCTGGTGGCTTGTCACCATCGTTGAATTGACTGGCAGGGAGTAACCGTAAGCGCTTGTCGTGCCATAGTCCACGTCGGAGGAAGCCGCAAGGTTCGTTGTCCAAGAAACCTGAAAGCCGGTGATGCTCGCCGACGCGGCTTGAACACCCGAAATGCTCAGCGTTGACGGCGGTCCACTGGGCACGCTGTTGTTAGTTCCGCTTACTAAACCCGCACAGCCGGACGAACCCAACACAATAATGACCGAGAATAGGAGAACACCCAGGCACCAACGCGTGTTCGCGTTCCCGTTTTTCTGGTGAAATGCAATCATCATTAGACTTTCCCCCGGCGCGCCGTGCCCTTGGCTCCCACTGTGCGATCCCTACGCAGGGTAAGGGTACTGAGGTACTGGAACTCAATGCAACTGGACACAAGTCCTAAAAAAGGCCAGTGTGAGGTGGGGAATCCTTACTGTCCTGAAGGGAAGTGAATCCTAGCGGTACGCGGCGAATCTTGGGACCGGAACTGCTTCCGGAACAATTAAGTAAGCTTAAGTTGAGCTTAGCTGAAGATCAGCGGACAGTTCGCACTGAATTGCAGTAGTGAAGGCAAGGGGTGCTCTGGGACTCCGGTGGTAGGATTTCGGTTTGCGAAGACTGAATTCTTACCTCAAGGAGAAAACCATGAGCACCCGGGAAAAACTTATCAAGGCTCGGTTGGGAATGCTAGCCCTGGCCGAGGAGTTGCAGAACATCAGTTGGGCTTGCCGGCGAGCGGGAATTTCCCGCAGTCACTTCTACGAGATCAAGGAAGCCTTCGAGAAGTGGGGAGCTGAGGGGCTAGCTTAGCTAAGCTAGCTTAGCTAGCTAGCCCCTCAGCCGCGGCGCAAACCGCGCATGCCCAACCAGACGCCGCCGGAACTGGAAGCCAAAATTCTGGAAATGACCGAGCAGTATCCGGCCTACAGCTACCTACGCATCAGCCAGCAGCTCAAGCTGATCGGCATCGGCGCTTCCCCGTCGGCGGTGCGCTGCGTCTGGCAGCGGCACGGACTGGTGGTGCGTTATCAGCGCCTGCTGTGGCTGGAACGCAAGACGGCGGAGCGCGGCGGCGTGCTGACGGAAGCGCAGCTGCGCTTGTTGCGCAAAGCGCGCGGCCGGCTGGTCGATCCCGAACAACACATCGAAGCGCCGCATCCAGGGCACCTGTTGTGTCAGGACACCTACTTCGTCGGGACCATCAAGGGCGCGGGCAAGATCTACCAGCAGACCGTGATCGACGCGCACTGCTCGCACGCTTTCGCCAAGCTATATCTGTCGAAAGTGCCGATGACCGCCGTGGATGTGCTCAACGATCGCGTGCTGCCGTTTTACGAAGAGCAGGGCGTGGAGGTCGAGCACCTGCTCACGGACAACGGCAGAGAATACTGTGGTCGCCCGGTGGGTCATCCCTTCGAGCTGTATCTGGCCATTCAACAAATCCAGCACCGGCGCACCGACATCGGCTCACCGGAAACCAACGGCTTCTGCGAACGCTTTCACCGCACGGTGAAAGAAGAATTCTACGCGGTGGCCTTCCGCAAAACGTTCTATGAGTCGCTGGAACAGTTGCAGCGCGATTTGGATGCGTATCTCGCGTTCTACAATCGCGAGCGCGCCCACCAGGGCTATCGCACCCAGGGCCGTACGCCTTTTCAGACCTGGTCAGAAGGGGTTGCACAAATGCGCCGAGAGGAGGTGAAACCCGAAGCGGCCTAGTTTACAATCCGCGCTACCGGACTCTCGGTGTCCGCCCATCTCCAGCTAAATACAGTTAAGTAAATTAGATAACTTGGAATCATCCTGCGGTGCAAATCTCCCCTCTCGCGGAATTCTCGGAGAAAAACCACAACCAATTGTCAGAAAATGGTACTAGAGCAGGTTGCTGCAGGACAATACGATGACTAGCTTTCTTCCCACCATTTCATTCTGAATCGTCAGATTAGTTATATCGCGCGCGCAACAGCATCCGCAACGCACTCCATTTGCACTTGAGACAATTCAGCGTACATCGGCAAAGAAAGCACTTCTTTAGCCGCTCGTTCGGTCTCCGCGAGGTCACCCTGCCGGTAACCTAGCGAGGCATAGATTGGCTGGAGGTGAATCGGTGTGGGATAGTACACCGTCGTTGCAATGCCCCGCTCAGCCAGGGTCTTTTGAGCCGCATCGCGTTCGGAGACTCGGATCGTATATTGGTGGTAAACGTGATCTCCCCAACCCATTACGCGGGGAGTCGTCACGCCGGTGATACCGTTAAGAAGCGAGTCGTATGTCGTCGCGTTCTTACGTCTCCTGGCATTCCACTCGTCTAAGTGGCGCAGCTTCACGCGAAGTATCGCTGCCTGAATTTCATCTAAGCGACTGTTCCAACCCTGCTCCACGCTATAATATTTTTTGGTTCCACCGTGGCTCCGAAGGCCGCGAAGACGTTTATATAGTTCTTCAGAGTCGGTGACTACCATTCCGCCATCTCCGTAACCACCTAGGTTCTTACTGGGGAAAAAACTGATGCATCCCAGATCGCCGATCGAGGCAGTCTTCTTCCCCTTATAAGTAGCTCCGATCGCTTGAGCGTTGTCCTCCACCACTTTCAAGCCGTGTTGTCGGGCAATCTCCATAATCGGATCCATATCCGCAGCTTGCCCGTAAAGATGGACAGGCACGATAGCCCGTGAGCGGGAAGTTATCTTGGAAGCGATTTTCTGAGGATCGAGATTGAACGATTCACGCTGGATGTCGACAAATACAGGTTTGGCGCCTAACAAACTTACCGAGTCTGCGGTCGCAATGAAACTGAAAGAGGGCACGAGCACTTCATCTCCCGGCCCGATGCCCGCCGCGCGCAGCGCGAGAATGATTGCATCTGTGCCTGACGCGACCCCCACACCGAACTTTCGGCCACAATAGCTCGCTATCTCCGCCTCTAGAGACTGCACCTGCGGCCCTAGAATAAAGTGCTGGGAATCCAGCACGGCATTGATGGCCACCTGAATCTCTTCACAGATTGAGGCATATTGCGCGTGCAGATCCAGCATCGGGATTCTGGATGCAACGTCGTTCGTGGTTACGTTCATGATCTATCTCCTAAAGCTGCTACGATCCTCAAACGCTATCCGGGCGAAACGCGAGGCCCCAGACAATAACTTCAACTTCATCTAAACTAACACGATGTGCGCGTCGAGAGATTGGCGAAAAATGGTCTCGTGTCAATCAGTGGAAGCGGGCGAGGCATTTGTACTGTCTGTCCGTTTCGGAGCTTGTCTTTGCAATCTCTTTGACGGCAATCCTATTTCACGCATCTCGTAGAGTAGCATGCGGTAACTGATCTTCAGATCTTTCGCCGCCTTGCGTCGGTTCCATTTGTTACTGCGGAGTGCTTGAAGGATCAATTTGCTTCCCATCTCGCGCACCGCCTGCTTGCCAATTCGCTTCAGCGGGATAGTGCAGTCAGCGCCCACTCGGGGGAGAGACACAGGAGAGCGTCTGAAGGGGAGCTCCGGAGTTACATTATCGAGGGAACCTAGAATCGCGTACCGCGCAACGAGATTTTCTAACTCGCGAATGTTTCCCCGCCACTCTCGACACGCAAGACTCTCCATGATTTCTTCTGGAAGCGGTGGCGTATTCCGCTCGAAGCGGGCGTTCAGTTCTTTCAGAAAATAATTCGTTAGCGGGACAATGTCCTCGCGCCGCTCCTGCAAGCTGGGTAGATTGATGCTGATTACATTGATCCGGTAAAAGAGGTCTTGTCTGAATCGTCCTCCATCAATCTCCTTCTGCAGATTCCTGCTTGTGCTGCAAATGACTCGTGTCTCCGCCCGCCTCTCCTGTTTGTCTCCGAGACGGTTGAACTGTCCGTCCTGAAGTAATTGAAGCATCTTCGCTTGCAAGCTCTGACCCAGATCCGCAATCTCATCGAGATATAGCGTCCCCCGATGCGCTGTCTCCACGTAGCCAGGCTTCGAAGTGTGGGCGTCCGCAAATGCTCCCTTCTCATAGCCGAAAAGTTCGCTCTCCAGCAGCCCGTCCGGAAGCCCCGCACAATTTACTTTGACAAATTCGCCTGAAGAAAATGACGAGTTGTGGTGGATATACTGCGCCAGCAATCCTTTGCCGGTTCCATTTTCCCCATGGATCAGAATCGGAACGTCTGTACGCACGATTTTCTGTACTTTTTCTCGAATGGCCGACATAACGGGAGACTGGCCGAATAAAATCTCCTCTGGAGGCAAGCCGCCTGCCGCTGGAGACGACCCATTCTTTGCCTGTCCCGGAACACCCATCCCGATTCCTTTGGAATTCCGCTTTGAAAACCCCTGTGCCAACAAGTGCACACTAAGAACCAAACACAACAGCTGTAGGCTGATTTGTGGTGCGAAGGATCTATGTCTCTGCATTTGATGTAGGCCGCTGTAAATAATAAATTTACCGAAGTTTTGATTGGGCGAAGCATAAGGCGAGAGCTGGACTTCCAGCTTCCTGCTTTACTTACTCTGGGCGGAAAATGATTGCGCAAACGAGGCAATCCGTTCCTCAATGGCACAAAATGTAGCCACCAATGCGTTGTTCATTGTCAACAAATTGTTTCCTCGGCTCGTATCGCTGCGGAAATACGAGCGAGTCCAGCAGGTCAGCCCTAGCCTTCTCATCCGATGCCACCACTCGCCAAAATGTCGCTGACCGAGGGCAAACGTCACCAATTCTCGCGTCATGATTTCGGAAGCGTTCATGCAGGCAAGGCACTTGTTCTCGGCGGCTACTTTGTCGGAAACCTCACCGAGCGAGATGACGCGGCTGAGTTTGCCGCTCGCATCCAGCACCCCGACTGATCACACCGCTATTCGAGAAGATGAAGATACTGTGCTGCCCAATGTACCCTGGTCTCTTCGGTGATGGAAAAGATTTCCTTATTAGGACCCGATTAGATCAGCCACTTTCATTGGACCCTCCGGGGCACGATCTTCGGAAAAGGAGGCTTGAGGAGGGCCCGGGAATGGGGCGCACGACTTACAAGTGGAGTTTAAGCCGCCCTGCGTTCCTCCCAGTAGTCTTCAAACTCGC